>Ga0255108_1000173_pt1 | contig 20245 bp, 19 predicted proteins | sample Law_Miss_RepA_8h_FD_188469 | JGI IMG/M metagenome (GOLD analysis project Ga0255108, IMG submission 188469) | Freshwater microbial communities from St. Lawrence River, New York, United States - Law_Miss_RepA_8h | ecosystem: Environmental > Aquatic > Freshwater > River | place: USA: New York... | reverse complement strand
ATTGTGGGCCGAACGCTTACCGTATCGCCCGATGTCGAGCCGCACCCTCGCCTGATCGGACTTCTGCAGGGCGATGGCATAGGCATGCTGGAACATCTGGTTTCCAAGGCCGCCATCGATCAGATGCACCCGGTCTACGCCGAGCAGCGCGGATGTCGCCTGCCAAGACAGGGAAGGACTTCTCAACAGACCGACCCGCGGAGGCCAAATCATGTCGGGGTGAGGGCGGCGATGACGTGCGCCACCTGTTCATCGGTCATCACCGGACTGACGGGCAGCGAGACGACTTCGCGATGCAGGGCTTCGGAGAGCGGGAGCTGCAGCTGGCCGAGCTCTTTGGCGTAAGCTTGCTGATGGTGCGGGGCGATCGGGTAATGGATCGCCGTATGTACGCCGCGGTCGAGCAGGCGCTGCTGGAAGGCGGCGCGGTCCGGCACGCGGACCACGAAGAGGTGCCAGACGTGGGAGTCTTCGCCGGCGCGGACGGACGGCAGGCGGACATTCGGAGCCTTGATCTCGCGACGGTAGCGGAGGGCGATCTCGCGGCGGCGGGCGTTGTCGGCGTCGATGTGCTTCAGCTTCACGCGGAGCAAGGCGGCCTGCAGTTCGTCGAGGCGGTCGTTGGGGCCCTGGACGAGGTTCTTGTATTTCTCGTGCGAGCCGTAGTTACGCAGGGCGCGGACCATGTCGGCCAGCTTCTTGTCCTTACAGGTGAGCGCGCCGGCGTCGCCGAGGGCGCCGAGGTTCTTGCCCGGGTAGAAGCTGAAGGCGGCCGCGTCACCCCAGGCTCCGGCCTTGACGCCACCGATGTGGGCGCCGTGGGACTGGGCGGCGTCTTCAAGCAGGAGCAGGCCGCGCTCGCGGCAGAGCTGCGCGATCGCCGGCATGTCGGCCAGCTGCCCGTAGAGGTGGACGGCGAGGACGGCCTTCACGTCTGGCGTCAGCACGGCGGCAAGCTTGGCGGCGCCCAGGTTGAAAGTGTCTTCATCCGGCTCGACGAGCACCGGGCGGAGACGGTTCTCGGTGATGGCAAGGATCGAAGCGACGTAGGTGTTGGCCGGGACCGCGACCGCGTCACCGTCCTTGAGGAGGCCCAGCTCCTTCCAGCCACGCAGGGCGAGGATGAGCGCCGACAGGCCGTCGGAAGTGCCGACGCAATGAGGCGAGCCTGTCCAGGCGGCGAACTCCGCCTCGAAGGCCTTCACCTCTTCGCCGAGGACATACCAGCCCGAATCGATGACGCGGGCCGCGGCCGCTTTCAGTTCCGCCGCATGGCGGGCGTTGATGGCCTTGAGGTCGAGGAAAGGGACTTGCATGGAATCAAAGGGAGCGGAGGACGCGGGCGGGATTGCCGACGACCAGGGTGCGCGGAGGGACGTCCTTGGTGACGACGGCGCCGGCGCCGACCATGGCGCCTTCGCCGATGGTCAGGCCTGGCAGGATCGTCGCATTGGCGCCGATGGAGGCGCCCTTCTTCACGAGGGTGGGCAGAAGCTGCGCGGCGGCGTTGCGGGAGCGGGGCTGAAGGTCGTTGGTGAAAGTGGCGTTGGGCCCGACGAAGACATCGTCCTCCAAGGTGACGCCGTCCCAGAGTTGGACGCCGCACTTCACCGTGACGCGGTCGCCGACGACGACCTGGTTTTCAATGAAACAATGGGAGCAGATGTTGCCGTCGCGGCCGATGACGGCCCCGGGCAGGATCACCACGTATTGCCAGATCCGCGTGCCTTCGCCGATCTGCTTCGACTGCACGTCGGAACTAGGATGAATGAACATGGCGGATGAATTGGTCGCGGTCGCGGATGTAGTCAGCCTCGTCGTATTCGGCGTCGGCGAAGACCATGAGCACGGCGCCAGAGGAAAAATCGTGCATCTCGCGCCAGAGGCCGGGCCCGATGAGTAGGCCTTTGGCGGAGGAATCCAACACCACGCTCTCCTCGCGCCGTCCGTCGAAGAGGCTCATTCGAACGGAGCCCGCCACGCAGACGCAGAGCTGATGGAGTTTTTTGTGGGCATGGAAACCGCGGCTGACGCCCGGCTTGGTGCCGTGAATCCAGTAGGCGCGACGGACCGGGAAAGGCAGCGCTCCTCCCATTTCGGCGACGGAAAGGCCGCCGCGGGCGTCGCCGCGCTGCGGGATCTCGACGAGCTTGACGAGGGAGTCGCTCATGCGATGGGCTTGGCCGAGAGCCAGCGGGCGACGAGCGGGCGCATCGGGCGTTCGACGAGAAGGTGGACCAAGCATGCGATGGCGACCGTGCATGCGACGAATAGGGCAAGCGACCAGCCTCCGGGCGTCGCGACCTTGGCGAGGTAGAGCGGGATGGCTACGATCTGGACGAGGTACAGGGCGAAACTGGCTTCACCCAGGAACACGAAGGCTGGCCTCGAGAACAGCCATACGGCCGATCCGCCCTCATGATGGGCGAAATATCGGAACACGTAAAGCAAGGCGGGCGTGGCCAACGCGCCCAACGCCACTTCGGGCAGGGCCTTGGCGCCGAACGCAAGCAGCAGCACGGCCAGACCGGAAACAATGATGACCTTGCGCCCCCGCGGCGCCCCGACGTCTCCGCGGAGCGAAAGCACTCCAGCCATCATGCCGGCCAGAAACTCTGGAAAGCGGAAAATCGGCATTGAATAGAAGGTGGCGAAGTGGAGTCCGGGCTCCATGGGTTGGATATACTTTCCCATCAGGGAGAAGAATAATGTCGCGCCGACCGCCCAGGCTATCCCGCGTCTTAGCTCAGAAGTGTCCAGTTTAAGGACTAAGTGCAGCAACAGCGGAAAAATAGCATAGAAGAAAGCCTCGACGGACAGAGACCAGGTCCCCCCTCTGATTCCCCCGAACATCTGCGGGAACCACGCGTTGGTGAGGGTCAGGTCGGCGATGGCGTGGGCCACTCCAGATCTGAGCGGTCGTGCGCCGAGTTCGGCAGCGAAACCCACCGCGTACCATCCGATCACGAGAACGAAGAGGTAGGCGGGGTAGATCCTGGCAATTCTGCGTCCGAGATAGCCGCGATAGTCCGCCATCACATCGGCTCCGTGTGAAGCCCTGGCGAGGATGAATCCAGACAAGACGAAGAAGAAAGTCATCCCGACCGGGCCGCACTTGAGGATATTGTCGATCGGCTTGACGCCGGTCGGACCGATCAGTGCGCTGACATGGAACAAGAAGACCCACATTGCCGCAATGAAGCGGAGCGAAGTCAGCGGCGGGATGTTGCGGCGCATCGGATCAGCGCCCTTGGCCGACCAATGCCTTGAGGTATTCGCCGTAGCCGGACTTGGCGATGGGCTCCGCGAGCTTAAGGAGCTGGGCGTCGTCGATGTAGCCTCGGCGCCAAGCGATCTCCTCGATGCAGCCGATCTTGAAGCCTTGGCGGGCTTCGACGATCTGCACGAACTGCGAAGCCTGGAGGAGCGAGTCGAAGGTGCCGGTATCGAGCCAGGCGGTGCCGCGCGGCAGGACCTTCACGCCCAACTTGCCCTGGCGGAGGTACTCGCGGTTGACGTCGGTGATCTCATACTCGCCGCGCGCCGAGGGCTTGAGCGCCTTGGCGATGCCGACGACGGAGTTATCGTAGAAATAGAGGCCGGGGACGGCGAAGCTGGACTTGGGCGCCTTGGGCTTCTCCTCGATGGAGACGGCCTTGCCCGCGGCGTCGAACTCGACGACGCCGAAGCGCTCCGGGTCCTTGACGTGGTAGGCGAAGACGACGCCTCCCTGCGGGTTACGGCAGGACTTGAGCAGTTCGCCGAAGCCGGCGGAGTAGAAGATGTTGTCGCCGAGGACGAGGCAGACGTCGTCGGAGCCGATGAACTTCTCGCCGAGGACGAAGGCCTGGGCGAGTCCGTTCGGGACGGCCTGCTCGACGTAATCGAAGCGGCAGCCGATGCGGGAGCCGTCGCCGAGCACCTCGCGGAAACGCGGTAGGTCCTGGGGCGTCGAGATGATCAGGATCTCCCGGATGCCCGCGAGCATGAGCACGGACAGCGGGTAATAGATCATCGGCTTGTCGTACACCGGCAGGAGCTGCTTGCTCATGACCTGGGTCAGGGGGTGCAGTCGGGTGCCGGAACCGCCGGCGAGGATGATGCCTTTCATGAGAATCAGAGTTTGCCGAGTCGCTCGAGGCGATAGGAGCCGTCGAGGATGCCCTGGATCCACGCGGGATGGTCGAGATACCAGCGGACGGTCTTGCGGAAGCCGCTCTGGAAGTCCTCCTGCGGGGCCCAGCCGAGCTCGGCGCGGGCGCGGCGGGCGTCGATGGCGTAGCGCAGGTCGTGACCGGGACGGTCGGTGACGTAGGTGATGGCGGAGTCGTGCGGCTTGCCGTCGGCGCGCGGACGGAATTCGTCGAGCAGCGAGCAGAGCAGCTTCACGAGGTCGATGTTCCGGCGCTCGTTATCGCCGCCGATGCAGTAGGTGCGGCCCGGGCGGCCTTTCTCGACCGCGGCGAGGAGCGCGCGGGCGTGGTCGTCGACGTAGAGCCAGTCGCGGATGTTCTCGCCCTTGCCGTAGACCGGGATGGCTTCGCCGCGCAGGCACTTCAGGATGACGACCGGGATGAGCTTCTCGGGGAACTGGTAAGGGCCGTAGTTGTTGGAGCAGTTCGTCACCACGACCGGCAGGCCGTAGGTGTCCATCCAGGCGCGGGCGAGGTGGTCGCTCGAGGCCTTGCTGGCGCTGTAGGGGGAATGCGGGTCGTACGGGGTCGCCTCGTTGAACGCCGGGTCGGCAGGGCCGAGGGACCCGAAGACCTCGTCGGTCGAGACATGCAGTAAGCGGAACTTGTCCTTGGCCGCGCCTGAAAGGGATCGCCAGTATCCGAGGGCGGCCTGCAGGAGCTGGAAAGTGCCGGTGACGTTGGTCGCGATGAACTCGCCCGGGCCGTCGATGGAGCGGTCGACATGCGACTCGGCGGCGAGATGCATGACGGCTTCCGGCCGGGCGGAAGCGAAGGACCGGCGCATCGCCTCGGCATCGCAGATATCGGCCTGGACGAAGGTAAAGCCTGGCCTGCCCTGAAGCTCGGCGAGCGAGGAGAGATTGCCGGCGTAGGTCAGCTTATCGATGACCGTGACGTCATGGCCGCCCGCGACGAGGAGGCGGGTCAGGTTTGACCCGATGAATCCAGCGCCGCCGGTGACCAGAATACGCATAAGCAGTTGGCTTTGAATACCCGCAAAGGGCGCGCTGACGCCAGAAAAAAGGCGGTCATCGTGGCTCTTCCGGCCTCTCCCCCTCCCCTTGGATGAAATCTCTGATGAGCGACGGCCAAGTGCGTGACCCATTCGGTCTCCGGCCCGCTGGCCAACCGCTGGACGGATGCACCGATTCTGTCCCCTTGCCCCCATGCCCACATGCCCACTAACTTGCCGTCATGTCCCAACGACCGCTCGGGTTCGGCATCTGGGGAACCGGCATGATCGCCGAGTTCCACGCGAAGGCCTTGGCCGAGATTCCCGGCGCGCGTCTCGTCGCGGCCTATAACCGGACGCCCGCGAAGGCCGCGGCTTTCGCCACCGCGCACGGTTGCGCCGTGGCGCCGACACCGGAAGCGCTCCTGGCCGACCCCGCGGTCGACGTCGTCTGCCTGTGCACCCCCAGCGGCGACCACCTCGCCCCCGCCCTCGCCTGTATCCGCGCGGGCAAGCACGTCGTCGTCGAGAAGCCGCTGGAGGTCACCTTGGCGAAATGCGACGAACTGATCGCCGCCGCGCGCGCCGCGGGGGTGACCGTCGCGGGCATCCTGCCGCGGCGCTACGTGCGTGGGTCGCTGGCGCTAAAGTCCGCGCTCGACGCAGGCCGCTTCGGTCCGGTGACGCTGGCTTCCGCCCTCATCCCTTGGTGGCGCACGCAGGCCTACTACGATTCCGCGGCCTGGCGCGGCACCTACGCCCTCGACGGGGGCGGTGCCCTGATGAACCAAGGCATCCACACCATCGACCTGCTGCTCTGGTTCCTCGGTCCGGTGAAGCGCGTCTCGGCCACCCTCGGGCTGGTCGCGCACGCCGGCATCGAGGTCGAGGACATCGCCGTCGGCTGGATCGAATTCGCCAACGGCACCCGCGCGACGCTGGCCGGCTCCACCGCCTGCTGGTCCGCGACCGGCTTCCCCGCCGAGATCCGCATCCACGGCACGAAGGGCGCGGCCGTGCTGCGCGACGACAAGCTGACCTCCTTCGAGTTCGAGACGCCCCTGCCCAGCGACGCCGGATTCCTCGCCTCCGCGCAGGAGACCTGTGGCGCCGGCGCGGCCGACCCCAAGGCGATCAGCCACGGCTGGCATCGGCTCAACCTCGTCGACGCCATCGAGGCGATCCGCGCGGGCCGCGCCCCCGCGGTCGATGGCGCCGAAGGCCGCAAGGCCGTCGAGCTCATCCTCGCCTTGTATCAGTCCGCGCAGCAGGGCGGCATGCCGGTGGAGCTGCCGTTGGCCCGCGATCCGGTCCTGCGGCCGTTGGGAGTCAAAGCAAGTTGATCGGTTGATCCGTTGGCCAGTTGGCCAGAAAGGAAGGCGAGCCGAAAGATGCGACGACCAGGGGGTCGGCTTCAGGTCGGAAAAGAGGCAAATGCTTCAATCGTATTGTCGTGAACATCCATGACGCATGGAGGTACTATCGTGGCATGAGGCCGATGGATACGCGCTCACCAGACGACGGACCGTTCACCTTCCGCGATCTTATTGCCTGGAAAAAGTCCAAGTCTCTGGCGGTAGACATCTACCGGTTGACGGATAACGAAAAACTTGCCCGTCGCCACGCATACTGCGATCAACTCGGGCGAGCCGCCTTATCGGTTCCCTCAAACATCGCCGAAGGTAATGACCGCGGGACCAATAAAGAATCCCTAAGGTTTCTGCTCATCGCCCGAGGCTCCTTGAGTGAATTGGAGACGCAACTTTGGATTGGCTATGATCTCGGCTGGATCGAATCGGCCGAGTTTCAACGCCTATCGGAAAGCCGAATCGAGGTGGCTAGGCTACTCGGCGGACTGATCCGCATGCGACAAAGTCGCCTAAGGAAATCCGAGGCTTAACTACGCCTCGGGCCAACGGGCCAACTGTTCAACGGATCAACCGATGTCCTGCCTCCCCCGGAACTCCTCCATCGTCGCGGCGTGGGCCGAGTTGATGCCGGAGCGGGCGAAGACCTTGAAGAAGGTCAGGACGACGATCTTCATGTCCAACCAGAAGGTGCGGTGGTCGACGTACCAGACGTCGTAGGCGAACTTCTGCTCCCAGCTGAGCGCGTTGCGCCCGTTGACCTGGGCCCAGCCGGTGACGCCGGGCTTCACCTCCATGCGCCGCGCCTGGAAGGCGTCGTAGCGTGGGAGGTAGCGCATGAGCAACGGGCGCGGGCCGACGACGCTCATGTCGCCGACGAGGACGTTCCACATCTCGGGGAACTCGTCGAGCGTGGTGGCGCGGAGGAACTTACCGAAGGCCGTCAGGCGGACTTCGTCCGGCAGGAGTTCGCCGTCGGGCCCGCGCTGGTCGGTCATGGTGCGAAACTTGACCATGCGGAACGGCCGGCCGCGGAGACCGGGGCGCTCCTGGATGAAGAGCACGGGCGAGCCGAGCTTGAGGCGCACGAGTAACGCGACGACCAGCAGGAGCGGCGCGAAGCCCACGAGCCACCCGAGGGAGAAGAGGATGTCGAAAAGGCGCTTGGCCATGGCTCAGCGGCGATGCTCCCAGAGAGTCAGCTCGATGGCCTCCACCGCAACCTCCTTCTCGAAGGTCAATTCATACTGCAGGGCATGGGGAATCTCCCCTTTCCAGCTCCCAGGTTGACCGGAAACGCCCCAATCAAAACCCTCGGGAACGTCGATGACCAGCCGTCCACCGGTCGGGCGGCACTCTTGGACCATCGTACGGGACTTCTGGCCGTCGGTGAAGGTCAGGACCAAACGCGCCTTGGCCTCCGGGTCGCGGACCTTGGTCGGGTCCAGCTTCACCTCGAAGTCCAAGGTGAAGCCCGGGACCAAGCGGTCATCCCAGCTCGCCCCCGTATCGCCGTGAGAATTAACGGCATACCCCTTGATCTTACCGGCCGGGGCGACCAGGTGGCGACGTTCGACTTGATTCCAGCGTCCGGGACTGGGCTCGTCGGCGAAGTAGTTGCCGTTATTCGAGGACGCGCGATTGCGGTGGGCGAAAGCCTCCCGGCGCTCGCGGCCTTCCGGCAAACGGGCGAGCTTCCAAAGGGCCGCACCATTGCCGATGGCGTCAGCCGCAGCCCAGGCGGCGAGCGCCCGGCGCGTCGGAGCGGCGACGCAAGGCAGGCCGTACGGCATCGCGGCGTCGAGCCACTCCGGACGCGGGTTGGTAGCGGCGAAGCGACCCCAAGCGACGGGCAAACCATACGCGCCCCAGGCCATGTTGAAGCGCGCCTCCGCTTGGCGATAGGCGGACTCGACGGCGGTCAAGGCCTTGAGTCGCTCCAACGCTTCGGCGCTGTTGGCCGGGTCGGCGGCGCGACGGATCTCGACGACCCCGCGGAAGGCGCGGGATAAAGCCCATGCCTCGGCGAATTGCCCGTGGCGCCAGCGTTGATTCGCCAGGCGGAACGTCGGCTTGTCCTGCGCGGCCAGACGCAAGCGGGCGGCCTCGACGTGCGCGGAGACCACCGCGACCTCCGCAGGCGTGAGCACTAGCGCCGAGCCTTCCGTGCGGAAATGCCGGATCCATTGGTCGACCCCACCCGCGCGTGCATCGCGGGCCCACGCGCCTTCGAGGACGCGGTAGGCCGCGCGCATCTCGTCGGCGCCCGGGCCGTAGGCTGCGTTGAACCAATTGGCGAGCAGCGCTTCCGGGTCTTGGCTGGGATCCAGCAGCAGCTTCGCCCCCAACCAAGCCTTCGGCGCATCGAAGGCCCAGAGCGGGGCGAGTTCGGCATACCAACCCACGACCCCGGTGGCGTGCACCGTACGGATGGCGTCGGCCTGCGCTCGGAAGGACACCCGCGGGACGGTGTAGTCGACCCCGTACCAATAATCGTAGGCGCCGACCCGGCGGGCGCCCGAGCGCACCCAAGCGGCGAGGTTCGTGGACTCCAGCGCCGCGAAGTCGGGATTCGCGTAGGCGCTGCGGTCGGCGCAGATCCACGGAAAAATCGCCGGGTGCAGGCGGATTGTCGGGGCGCGCAACGTCTGCAGGTAACCCAACGTCCCGATGGCGTGGCGGAGTCCGGAGAGGTCGCCCGAGGGCTCCCAGAAGGAATGGGCGACCTCATTGAGGTAGCCCATCACGTAGTCGGTCCGCACCGGGCGGTCGCGATACCAGCCCTCGGAAGGGGGCTCGCCGAGGAAGGTGAGCGTGTCGTTGACGCCGAAGGGCACGCTGAACGCGCCGGGGTGCTGGTGGAACCAATCGCGGGTGTAGCGGGCCCCAATCTCCCCTGCGCCGGGGACGCGCAGTCGCGGCATCGGGTCATAGCCGTCGAAGCGCGGTGACCAGCGCGGCCAGCGCTCCGACCAGCCAAAGTCATAGAAAGGCGAGTCTTCGTAGAACGGGCGCTCGCGGACGGTGGAGACGCCCCAAGGAGCGAACCCTGGCTTACGCGGGTCGATCTGCGACTTGCCGTCGCCGGGACGGGCGGCGGGCGGACGGGGCCAGGCGTTGGCGGAGCGCTTTGCGGTATCGGCATCCCTGAGGCGGTAATTCTCCCGATCTTCCAGGAACTCCTCGTAGACCTCCCGATTAAAGGCACGGAAGAAGCCGTGGGAAAAGTCCGGGGCTTTTCCATAACCAACGTTGTAGGCCCATTCGTGGGAAAGCTCATTGGACAGGCCGGCGAGTTCGCGCCAAGCGAAGGCTGGCCGAAAACGTTCGGCGGCGGGGAAACCGACCGAGGGCCGCATCGTCCAATCCGCGCCACGCGGTCCGGGGAAAGCGAAGCACACGCCGAGGGCCTGTTCGCAGAACCGGCCGACCGCGGCGCGCGTGGCCACCGGGTTTGTCCCGAGCAGGAAGACCGCCTCCCCTTCCACGTCCCGGACCAAGAGGTCGCCGTCTACGTCGGGCAGCGGCCGACGGAGGGCTTTCCAGGCGGCGGTGCGGCCGACGAAGAGGCCGCGGGCGGGGGCCGCGACCGCCGCCTGCTCGGAGATGAGTTCGGGGCGGACCCCCGTCACGCGCTCGCACCAATCGAGCAAGGTCTGGGCGGCGTACCACTCCTCCGTCTCCGGCTCGGCGGGAAGCACGACCGGGAGCCGCCAGCGCCCCTGCTCGAAAAGCTCCGCCGCGGCTACAGTGAAGGAGGCCAGGCAGAGCGCGGCAAGGATGGCGAAGCGGCGGGGCATGGACCGACCCCTACCCTAGCTCGTCCGAGCTTCGAGACAACTGGGAAGACACTGTCCTGCCTTTTTGCTGGCCGGACCTTTCGAGCCTTTGATTAGGCGGGTACTTTCATAGTGAATCCAGAATTCAGCATTTCGGCTATCGCCCGCGCCGAGAGCGGCTTTTTTAACCAAATAAAAAAGCCGCACGAAGTGCGGCTTCCGAAAAATTTTGGCAGCGGTCACTCTCGGACCAGTCGCCGGGCGATCGCTGCCGGAGCGAAAGCGCGCTCTGCGACCTGACGGGCCGCGACGCCATAGCTCGTACGCTGGGTTTCCGACCAGCCCAAGGCCGTCCGCAGGGCGACGCCGGGGGCGGCGGGATCGGCAATCGCGCAACCCAGCCGCGGACCAGTGATCAGCTCGTCGCTATTGCCGGACTTGGCGGAAAGCACCAAGGGCAGCCCGCAGGCCGCGGCCTCGATCGGGGAAAGCGGGTTCGGGTCCAGGAAGGTATTCAGGACGAAGGCATCGGCCGCCTGCAGGACTTCCCGGACGCCGGCCGGATCGCGCTGACCCAGTAGTCGCAAGGCGCCCTCCGACGAAGCTGCGAGCGCCTGCAGCGCCGCTTCCTGCGGACCAGTTCCGACTAGGACCAAGACGGCGTCGCGACGCTCGGCGGGAGACATCGCCAAAAAAGCCCGGGCCAGCGGCAAAGGACCCTTACGCTCGGTCAAGGCGCCGACCTGGACCAGTACAAGGCCGGAGGCGGGCAGCCCAAGCTGACGTCGCGCCGCGGTCTTCTGCGCAGGGGTCGCGGGCTGATAGAAATCCGTATCGATCGCGTTGGGTAGCTCGACGATGGGCTTGGCCTCCCCGGCCTGCGCCCGCGCCCAGGCGGCGCTGCGTCCGTTGGGCACCGCGAAGGCGTCGTAGGAGCGGTAGGCTCGGCGGCGCACCCAAGCGACGAGGCCATCCGCATGCAACACGGCGTCCGCATGACCTTCGCTCCAAAAGATCCGCCGGCAAGGGACGGCGGACCATCCCGCCATCAGCATCGTCGGGGTGTTCCAGGCGCCGGCCACGAGCAAGGTCGTGGGCCGCAGCTCGCGCAAGGCGGCCAGGACACCGAGGTTCACGTGCGCCGAAGTCCCCGCAAGCCGCGGATGCCAACCGGCGAGGACCGTATGCGCGTGACGCATCGTCGCCGGTTCGTAAGGCCAATGGCGTCCGGGCTCGGACGTGGCGCAATAAAGCACGTGGAAACCCCGGCCGATCTGTGCGGCCTCGGCGGCCACGGCATCGAAGAAAGCCGTGCGGTAAGGCGTCGGGATATTGGTGAGGACGACGAGACTCATCGTGGGTTCGGAGCGGCGCCGGCGCGGTGGGCGACGGTGAGGGAACCATGCCGGCTGAGGGCGAAGCCAGCCGCGGCGAGCTTCGGGGGGATTTCCGCGTAGGCCACCTCACCGTGGAGCTCGATCGTGAGGCAATCCACCGCCGCCAGCCAATCACAGGGGCCCTTGAACAACTCCACCTCGGCGCCCTCGATGTCGATCTTAAGGAGGTCGATGCGACCGGTCGGACTCAGCCGCAGCACCTCGGGCATCGTCATGACCGCGACCTCCCCGACCGTGGCCGGCATCACCTGCGTGCCAGTCTCGGCTTCCGTCACGCGGAAGACGCCGGCGGCCCCCATCAAAGCGGCCTGACGTAGGATCGCCCGCGCACCGTAAGGAGCGAGATTCCGGGCCGCCCAGGCGTGGGCCAGACCGGGCTCGAGCACCAGGCAGGTCGCGCGCGGATAACGCGAGAGGAAGAGCACCGCGCTGTCGCCGATGTAGCCGCCGGCATCCACGATGAAGCGGGCGTCCGTCGGCAAAGGTCCTTCCAGCACCTCGCCTTTGATCAAGTTGACGAGGACGATGTGCTTGTCTTCCGCCGTCAGCCGGAACGTGAACGGGTGCGCCAAGGAGCGGAAGCGATGGGTCCGTTCGCCGGCCCCGAAGGCCATCATCCCAAGGAACGCCGGACCTTCCCGCCACGCCAACGCATAGGCGTAGAGCCAGGCGAGGCGGCGGTACAGCCACATCGGGAGGAGCGCGCGGACGTAGCGTTTCATGGGCGGGTCAGGCGGGGTCGAGCAAGGCGGCCAGGTGACGATCGGGGCTGAACTCGGTGGCGCGGATCAACGCCGCGCGGGACATCGCGGCGTAAAGGTCGGGCTCGCGGCGGAGCCGTTGGAGCCGTGCGACCAAGGGCGCCGACTCCCCCGACGGGACGACAAACCCGTCGACCCCGTCGCGCACGACCTCACCGCAGGCGGACGTAGCGATCACGGGCAAGCCCTGCGCCATGGCCTCGAGCTGCACGAGCCCGAACCCGTCGGACAACGTCGGGAAGACCAAGACGTCGGCTTCGGCCATCCGGCGGGCGACCTCGGCCTGCGCGACATGCCCGGTGAACTGCACGTCCGGCGCGACCTGCCGGAGATAGGACGGCGGCAGCTGCCGGCCACCGACCACGGTCAATGCGACATCCGAACCCAGTTCACGGACGGCCTCGGCGAGGACGTGAAAACCTTTCGCGAGATTGACGTAACCGACGAAGAGGACGCGTAACGGCCGACCAGGCAGCAAGGTGCGCGGCCGGCCGAGACCGGAAGGCGTGAACGCCGGCGGCACCACGCGGCCGCGGGATATATCGAAACCGGCGGCGGCGAGAGAACGCAGCGAGTGGGCGGAGTGGACGATGAGACGATCGGCCAAGGACATCTCCTCCCGCAGCCGGTCCAGGAAGCCGGCGGAGGGAACGGACGGCGCCGGCCCGGCTTCGGGCAGGGCCGCATACGCGGCGGCCCGCGTCGCGTACCAGGCGGGGCCGGGGTCGACCTGCACGTGGAGGGTCCGTGCGCCGACTTGCCGGCCCAAACGGAGTTGCTCGAGGTTGCCGCAGGTGAAGCCGAAAACCGTGGAGCCTTCCGCGAGACCGCGGCGACGGAAGACCTCGGCCGAGAAGCGACCGAAGCGTTCCCCTTGGGCCGACCAGCGGTCATAGACCGCGCGTCGGTCCCAGCGTGTCCGCAGCACGTGCGACCAAGGCTCGGCGAAGACTGGAGCGTCAGCCAGCTCGGCCCGGTAACGTTGCGCCAGCGCGCGCGGCCGGCAGACCTCGGGCAGCCGCGCCGCCCACGGGGCCCAGAGATCCGTGCAGAAAGCCGCCAGCCGCCGCCGCTGGTGCAACGCGGCGGCGAGGCTGTAATGCTCGCGACGGCCGAGCTGGCTAAGGTACCACATGGTCAGGAAAGCGGCCGGCGGCGGGTCAGGGCCTGCCGGAGAGAGTCGGTGCGGCGTTCGAAGAGCCACCACCAGCCTTGGGCGAAGAGCAGGAGGCCGCCCGTCAGACCGAACACGGCGAGCCAGCGCGTCGGCCCCGGCTCCTGCAGGAAAGGACCGCTGACCACAGTCAGAGCGAGAATCGCCAACGGCACATGGATGGCGTAGAGCGTGTAGGAGCTGCTCCCGAGCTGCACGGCGAAAGCCGGCAGGGGGTCGGTACGGCCGGCTTCGCCCCAGAGCACGCCGACCGTCGCCACGACGATCATGGGCATCGCCAGGAGCGGGAACGGCGATGCGAGGTAAGGCTTAGCGGCCAGCGCGGCGGCCAAGCCGAGCCAAGGCAGGAGGCGCGGGCCGGGCAGACCGCGGGCCCCGGGCGCGGCACGCCGCTGCGCGACCAGCGCGCCGACCAACCAGGCCAGGCTGAGCCAGCGGCCGCGCGGGCCGAGCAACCAGAAGATTCCCGCCGCCAGCACGGCCAGCAAACACCGTTCCCGCCAGGCGCGCGACCGCGCGGCGAGCACCAGCAATGGGAACAACAGGTAGAGCCACCACTCATACGCGAGGCTCCATAACGCGAGGTTGGAGCCGAACGGCGGCACGACCATGTCCTGCAGGAACAGGAGGTTGCCGAGGAAGGTCCACGTATCCGCGGCCAAAGGGTGCGGGAAGGTCATCGCGCCACCCGTGATCACCGGGCCGGACCCGTGCGCCTGATCGCAGGCCCAGGTCAGGAGCAAGGCCGGGATCAGCACGACCCAGAGCCGCGTGCCGCGCCGGAGCAGATAATCGGACCACCGCCAGGAACCGGCCGTGACCTGCCGGAGGACGGAGCCACCCATGAGGTAACCGCTGAGCACGAAGAAGATCCAGACGGCGGCCTCTCCGTGTAGCGTCAGGAAATAGAGTCCCCGCTCCCAGCCCGCGTAATCCCCCGAACGCAGCGGCGGTAGCGACAACGCGCGGACATGGCCGAGGCAGACGGCCAGGGCGGCGAGACCGCGCAGGAGTTCCAGGCCGGGAATCGCCGTGGTCCGAGTTCCGGTCGCCATCAGTAACGTCGCCCGAAAAGGCGCTCCTTCGACCAGTCGATTAAACGGCCGAACCAACCCGGGCGGGCCGCGCCCGAAGTCCGGAAATCACCGATGGAGTAGGAGCCGGCCCGGATGGCCCGGTCCAGGCGGGCCGCGACCACGGCGGGCGTGTGCTCCGACCGCCAACGTTCGTGACCCGCCATCCCCACGGCCAGCGGGTCGGCGCGCAACTCGCGCAGGCAAGCCGCCAGGGGCCGACCCACCGCCTCCTGGGCGCGGGCGATCTTCCCGACATAGCCGGGCGGGCAGAGCTGCAACCATTCGCCGCGGAACCGGTCGGCGGACACCGGTTCGTACGTACCATCGACGACCAAGGCCGGCACGCCCAGCCGCGCCGCTTCGAGGATCGACAGGCCGTGACCCGCGACCAGCGAGGCCGAAGACGCCAGCTCGTCGGCGAGTTCGGTCTGGCTCAGGTAACCGCGGAAAACCACCGGCAGGCCGGCGCAACGCTGCCGGACCTTCGGGAGGTCCTCCCCGTCCCCGACGACTACGATTTCATCAAAGCAGGGCCGCTCCGGATGGACGAAGGCGGCGCGGACGAAGCCCAGCAGTGCCTCGGTCTTGAAATCCTCGACGCGACCGACCCAGTAGGCGCGCCGCGCGTCCAAGGGCGCCGGGCGCGGCGGTCGCGCCGCGTCCGCAGTACAGATCGGGATGATGGCCGGCGTCAGGCCCGGACCGAAGACGTCGACGTTGGCCTCATGGTTGTGCGCATCCATGAAGATCACCCCGCCGCGGGCGGAACCTTCGGCGAGGAAAGCGTGGATCCGGCGCGTCTGCGCCCCATGCAGCCAACGGGCGGCGAGCCGCTTGAACCCCCAGCCCGCCCGGTTGAAGAGGAAGCCCGTCGGCAGGTGTTTGAAGGCGTCCTGCGGCGCGGTCGACCAGGCGACCAACCGGGTCTCCGGCGGCAGGTCGAAGCGGCGCTCGAGCAGGCGCCCGAGAAGCAGGCTGAACAGCACGATGTCCGTGGGCGGCAAGGTCTGCCGCTCGCCGGGCCGATACTCCTGGAAATCGAACGGGACGCCGGCGTCGGTCCAGAGCCGGCGGAGCGCGCCATCGGCGTGATCCACCAACCCTAGGCGGTAACCGTGGGAGCGATGCAACTCCGCGCCGACGCGGGCGAGGAGAAGGTTGACGCCGCCGGCGACGCGGCCGGGACAGATGATCGTGAGTTTGGTCATTCGCCGGGAGGGTTGGCCGGGGTGGCTTCCTGGCCCAGCGCCCGGAGGTAAAGCCCGGCGCAGACGAGGGAGACGACCGCCGCGGGCACCAGGCCGGACCACCCGCCACCCAGCCAGGCGGCGACCAGTCCGGAGAGCCAGAGCACGCCGGCGCCGAGCAGGGAGACCGCCAACGTGAATCCATCCAGCCAGACGCCCGCGCGGCGCCGGGCGATCAGGAGCATCAGCCCGAGGTAACTGAGGTAGCCGTAGAAGAAGGCCATCCCGGCGCCGACCAAACCATGGCTGGAGATGAAAACCCAGGGCAGCAGTCCCATGATCAAGGAGGCGACACCCTCGACGACGATCACGGCCCAGGCGGAACCTCGGGCCAGCAGCCAGAATCCCATCGGCCAAGAGACGACCCGCAGGAAGACGCCCCAGATCATCCAGCCGAGCACGAGCACCGCGCCGTCAAACCCCGGATCATCCTTGTAGAGCAGATGGATGCAGGTGCGCCCCATCGTGAGGAGCAGGACCAGCAACGGCAACGCCAGCAACAAGCCGGCCTGGATCTGCTTCTCGACCAGGGCTTTCGCCTCCGCCTCGCCACGGGCGGCCGCGACACGGGGGAAGAAGTCGGTGCCCATCGCCGCGAAGACGAACCCGGGTAGGCTGCCCGCGATCGAGAGGGCCGCCTGGTAGTTGCCGGCGGCTTCGAGGCCCAGCTGCCGGATCAACATCAGGCGGACGGCGTAGGCCGCGAGCTGCGAGAGCAACCCGACCGCCATGAGGGCCCCGCCCAACCGCACGAGCGCGGCGATCTCCGCGCGGGCGGCGGGCGGCGCCACGTCCGGCGGCGCCACCGCCCGGGCCTGCCGCCAGGTGAAGAAAGCGGTCAGGGCGGCGGCGAGCAGCAGGCTGGGAGCGATCCCGCGGATTCCATAGGTCGCGATGAGCGGCAAGCCGAGCAAGAGGCCGCCGACCGCGGTGGCCACCTGCGACAGGGCCAGCGCCTTGAGCTGACCATGGGCCTGGAGGATGGCCGTCCACATCGCCGTCGCGATGATCAACGGGGCCGCGAGACCGGCGACCAGCAGGTCCCCGGCGAATTCGGCGGACCCGAAGGTCGCCCAGCCGACCGGCCAGAAAAGCCCGAGCGTGAGCAAGGCCCCAAGCCAGGTCAGAAACTGACCGAAGGAGCGCACGGCGGCGATCTTGGCCGGACGCGCCGCCTTATCGGCGGCGGCGATCGCGCGTACGCCGGAAGTGCCCAGGCCCCAGCCGGCGAACGTGGCGACGTTCCCGCTGAAGCCACCGCAGACGCCCAGCAGGCCGACCCCCGCGGGACCCGCGACCCACGCGATGACCTTCGCCCGGAGGAACCCGGCGGCCAGGGAGGCGACCGAGGCTCCGCCCATGAGCGCGCTGGAACGAAGGATGCGGGCGAAGGCCATCGGTTACTTCAGGGCCTCGATCCCGAGGGCGTTCTCCCAGCGGTGCGACGCTTCGACCGCGCGGAAAGCGAGGTGGGCGGAGTCATGGTACTTCGCCGGCCGGATCTCGCGGAAGCCAGCGCCCCGGAGCGCGCGCTCGAGGGACGGGTAATCCCACATCCAGAGGTGCTGGTCACGGGAGAAGAAACGGCGCAGCCAGGCGGCGCCCCGGGGCGTCTCGACCAGGCCCATGTGCGTCTCGCGTATGAACGTCTCGGCGGCGGCGGGATCGCCGGCGGCCTGCCGGAGGTACTGGTCGCAAAGGTAACGGAGATCCGGGAGCACCGCGCGGAAAACCCCGCCGGGCCGGAGCAGGCGATGCGTCTCGCGGAGCGCGCGATGGCAATCCGCCAGCGAGAGGTGCTCCAGCGTGTGCGAGCAGTAGGCGAGGTCGGCCGTGCCCGACCGGACCGGCAGGCCCTTGACCACGTCGCCGAAAAGGACCGTACGGGGATAGGGCGCGCCCCGCCGGGCGAGCGGCAGCCACTTCAGCAACGGGGTGCGCTGCAGGAGGATCATCGGGCTGGCATCATAGTTCAGCCAACCTTCGGGCCCGCAGAGACCGGCGCCGTACTGGACGTGCAACGGCATGGTTCAGGCGCCGAACGCGGCCCGGAAGGTGGCGATGACGCGGTCGCGCTGCTCCTCGGTGAGGCCGGACCCCGACGGCAGGCAGAGGCCTTGGGCGAAGAGGCGCTCACCGACGGCGCCGCCGTGCGTCTCGACACCGGCGAAGACCGGCTGCAGGTGGAGCGGTTTCCACAACGGGCGCGACTCGATGTCGGCCGCCTCGAGCGCCAACCGGACCGCCTCGCGGTCGCGCCCGGCGAGCGTCGGGTCGATCGTGAGGCACGTCAACCAGCGCGTCGACTGGCCCCAGGGCGCCTCCGGCTGGAAGGTGACACCGGGCAGGTCGCCGAGCGCCTGCTGGTAGGCGCGGAAATGGGCGCGGCGGCGCGTGACCTTGCTGGCGAGGCGGAGCAGCTGGCCGCGGCCGATCCCCGCGCAGATGTTGGAGAGCCGGTAGTTGTAGCCGATGGTCGAATGCTGGTAATGCGGCGCCGGGTCCCGGGCCTGCGTCGCCAGGAAACGCGCCTGCTTCGCCAGCGCGGCGTCGGCCGTCACCAGCATCCCGCCGCCGGAAGTCGTGATGATCTTGTTGCCGTTGAAGGAGTGGACGCCGGCCCAGCCGAGCGAGCCCGGACAGCGGTCCCCGTACGTCGCCCCCAAGGCCTCGGCGGCGTCCTCGATGAGCTTCACGCCATGCCGCTCGCAGCATGCCTGGATCGGGGCGATGTCGGCTGACTGCCCGTAAAGGTGGACGAGCACGAGCGCCTTCGGGGGCCGGCCGGCGCGGACCTTCGCCTCGATGGCGGCGCAGGCGAGCGCCGGGTCCATGTTCCAGCTGCGCTCCTCGCTGTCGATGAAGACCGGGCGGGCGCCGAGGTAGGTGATCGGCGCGGCCGAGGCGATGAAGGTGAGGTCCGAGCAGAGGACCTCGTCGCCGGGCCCGACCCCGGCGAGACGGAGGGCCAGGTGCAAGGCGGCGGTGCCGGACGAGAGCGCGACGGCGTGCGGCGAGCCGACCAAGGCCGCGAACTCCTGCTCGAAGGCGTCGAGGTGCGGCCCGACCGGGGCGACCCAATTGGCCTCGAACGCCTCCAGGACGAACTCGACCTCGGCGGTGCCAACGTCGGGCGGGGAAAGGTAGATGCGGGACATGGGAGAGGGGTTCAGCGCCAGGGGCGGTCGGGGAAGATCCCGAGCCCTTCGAGCTCGCGCAGCAGCGCCTGCACATCCTGGCGCGCGAGGAGCTCGGGGAAGGGCGTCGGCGAGGAGAGGCGGATGAACATCTGCTCGCTCTTCTGGTTGAGGCCGTGGACGCGGATGTCCTTGAGCAGGAGGGGCAGGCGCTCCAGCCGGCCGACGAGGCCGTCGCGCCAACCTTGCTCCTGCGCCTCATAACGGTTGGGCTCCCCGTTCACGAGATGCCAGAAGGCGACATGCTGCAGGCCGCCGCGCGGCACCAGGTAGGCGCCGGCCTCGTAGGGGAGCAACGCGCGCTCGCCGAGCCGGGCGGACACGGCGTAGCGCCGGTCGGTGCGCACGCAGCCGTTGTTGACCCAGCAGGAATCCGGGTTGTGGGAACCGGCGTCCACGACCGAGACCTTGCCCGGCTCCCAGTAGGCGACGTAGACGAGGATCTGTAGCCCGTCCTTGGCGTAGACCGCCTGCGCGACCTGCGAATAGTTCAGGATGCCCTGCACGTTGGCGGCGGCCGCGGAGCCGACCGCGACGGGGACGTCGCGACGCACCCAACCGGCGACCACGGTCGGCAAGGCCCGCGGGAGCTCGCCGGTGAAACGGCGGCGATGGTCCGCGAAAACCTCGACCGCGAGGAGGAGGGCGACCAGGCCGACCGTCGCAAGGACGCCGGCGATGAGCAGGGCGCGGCGCATACTAGAGGATCCGGCCGGGATTGCCGACCACCGTCACGCCCGGAGGGACGTCCGCGATGACCACGGCGCCGGCGCCCAGGACCGCGCGGCTGCCGACCTTCTTGCCGGGGATGATCGAGACGCGGCTGCCCAAGAAGACCCGGTCGGCGACCTCGACGCGGCCAGTCAGGTCACCATGCGCGCTCACGGTGCTCCAGTCGCCGAGGCGGGCATCATGCCCGATTGTTGCGTGGAGGTTCACCATCGCGAACTCGCCCAGCTCGACATCCGCGGAGATGATCGCCCCGGGGCACAGCACGACGCCCCGCCCGAGGCGGACGCGCTCGCCGACCAGGGCGCGCGGGTGGATGAAGGTCAGGAACTCGGCGCCGGCGGCGACCAAGGGAGCGATGAGTTGTTCC
>Ga0255108_1000167_pt1 | contig 20533 bp, 24 predicted proteins | sample Law_Miss_RepA_8h_FD_188469 | JGI IMG/M metagenome (GOLD analysis project Ga0255108, IMG submission 188469) | Freshwater microbial communities from St. Lawrence River, New York, United States - Law_Miss_RepA_8h | ecosystem: Environmental > Aquatic > Freshwater > River | place: USA: New York... | reverse complement strand
CCCTAAGGGATGGCCTCCCCTCCCCCTCCGGACCTAGAAACCCTTGCTCGGATCGCCGCCCAAAGGCGCCGGCGGACGGGCCCGGCGGTCCAAGCTATCGGCCGAGTACGGCTTATGGACCTGCCAGCCGGCGCGGAAAGGCGCCCCCTGGGCCTTGACGTGGTCGGTGATAGCCCGGAGCACCTCCGGGCAGGCCCGCTGAGACCACTCCGGGTGCAGCCAAACGTGAAGGGAAGCCCAACTACCCCCTACAGCCTCGGTCCATCGGCCGATACTTTCGGGGTTTTCCACGATGAGTTTGACCTCATCGGCGCGCAACAGAGACGCTGGCAGGGGCGGTTTGGCCCATTTGGGGCTGAGAGTCACCCATGCCAGCCCCTCGGCGATGGGGTAAGCACCACAGGTCTCGAGGTGGGCGGCCAAACCGACGTCCCGGAGGGCGGCGACCAAGGGCGAGAGGTCGTGGATGCAGGGTTCACCCCCGGTCAGGACGACAAATTCGGGGCATGCGGCGGTGGCCTCGGCTGCCAGTTCCGCGGCGGAGGCCCGGCGGAGATCCTTCGGGACGTGCTGGGGGTGCCAGGTGGAGGCCGAATCGCACCAGGCGCATTTGACCGGACAGCCCTGCAGCCGGATGAAGAAGGCCTTACGGCCGAGATGGACGCCCTCCCCTTGCCAGCTCAGGAACGTCTCGTTGACCGGGTAGAGGTCGGCCATCCGCTTAGGCGTCCGGCAGGTACCGGGCGACGTTCTTGGTGTCCTCGTGGAGGATAATCTGACGGACCCAGGCGCGGCCGCCGGTCTCCTTCCTCACCATCGGGTCAAAGGTCTCGAACAGGAACTGGGCGATGCCCTCGGTGGAGACGGAATCGATGACGAGCGGACGGAAAAGTTTTGGGTAGTCCTTGAGCAGCTGCTCGCGGACCGGATCCGACTTCGCGAACAGGCAGGCGTGGTCGAGGTGGTCCGAGATCCAGGTCTTCAGGAAACCGAGTCCGCCGAAGTCGACGACAAAACCACGCTCGTCCAGTTCGCGGCAGCCGAACTCGATCTCGATCGCCCAGTTGTGGCCGTGCAGGAAAGAGCAATGACCTTCATGGCGATGCTGCCGATGGGCGAACGGGATGTCGCGGTAGGTCTTGCTACAGGTGAACATGGGACAGGCTGAGATAGACCGAGCCCGGCCCCGGTCGCAAGGAAGATGCGGCCGTGCGGAGCCGGAAAAGGCCCAAAAAGAGGCCTGCCGCATCCTCATACGGCAGGCCTCGGAAGGCGGCGATGGTCAGAAGCGGCGGTTGAAACCAACCGACAACACATCCGCGGCGTGGACCGGGTTCACCACGGCGCCGTTACCCTGCTGAACCTTGTTCACCACATTGAGCACGGTGCTGTAGTAAACGTAGAGGCTGCTCGCCTCGCCCAACCTGTAGGTGAGACCAGCGGCCAGGTGGGCGGAGAATACCGCGCTCTCGTTATCCGCCCCGTAGGAGGCATCGACGGTCGCCATCGAATTATGGTCCCGGAACTGTCGGATCGCCGTGCCTTGGATCGACAGCGCGAGCGGCCCGGAGAGCGGGACCTTCAGTCCGGCCGTCCCCGTGAAGGAAGAGCCGGGGCGGAAATTCTCGTCATAAGTCACCGGAGCCTGCGCGGACACCTGCCAGAAGAGCGTCGGCGAACCGGCGGGCGCGGCATAGTCGCGACGGACGCCGAGCAGCACATCGGTGGAGCCCGAGCCAGGCTGCAGGTAGCGCCGGGGCGCGACCAGCGTGAGGTCGTCGGCTCCGGTCGGCAGCTTGACGCCGGCGATCACGCGGAAATCGCCGACCTTGAAACGCGAGCCGACGGAAATATCGCCGAGACCCACGGCCTTGCCGCTGGCGGAGGCGGTGGCGATCGTCCGGTCGATGCGTGGCACGACGAGGTACCAGTCCATGCCCAGCAGGCTGGTCTCGACCGTGGCCGTGACATTATGGTGCCGGGCGGTGAAATGAGGATGGGCGCCGTTGTCGCGCTCGTCCTGGTTGATGGCGTCATAGCGGACATCCAGGGTGTAGGCGCCGGCCAAGGCCGCCGGGCGGTCGGCCAGATTATCGACCGGGACCCGGACGCAGCCGCACGGGCAGGCCTGAACACCGGTGTAGGCGCCAAGGGCGAGGAGGGAGAGCAGCGCGACCCGGGGGGTGCGCTCGGAGAGGGAGGAGAATTTCATGTGGGTGGTGTTTGGAGGTGCCGCCGACGCAGGTGTGGCGGCCTGCGCAAGCGACGGGTCGCGTCGATGAACGCGCGGAGGTGAAGGGATGCCACGTGCGAGCCGAACAAACCGCAGCTCGCGACGGTGATCAGCCCGGCGCGCGCGGGGGCGGAACCGGCACCGCGCTGGCGCGGGTCACCCCGACTTCATCCGTCGGCCGGGCATGCTCCCGGCCTTGAAAATCATACGCGCCGATGACCACAAGGACGTCGACGGAGGCGTCCGCCTTGGCTTTCGCCTTCACGGAACCCTCCTTTGCCAGAGGCTGCTGCTCGCTCTGCTTACGACCGTCCTGAGCGACCTTACACATCGCGCAGGGCGCATCCGCGAGCGCCTTCGTCACGGCCGCACCAACGGAGCGCTGCCCGGCGTTCTCGACCGACATCTTGGTCCAGGCGACGACCTGCAGGAGGTCCCACGACAGACCAGACGCGGCCAGCCACGCCACGAGGGCGAGCCAAGCGATCGGCCGTTGGAAACTTCGGGACACGCCAATGAACAAGCACCCGCGGACGACAGGGCTCAAGTCAATTAACCGCCCGGGCATCGGGTCTTACGCCTACTAATCAGGAGAATAAGACTACCCGGCGTAGGCAGTCGGATCCGCCACGCCGGCACGAAGGAAGGCCTCCTTACGCTCCACGCAGGTGCCGCACTTGCCGCAATGCTGTTCGCCACCGACGTAACACGACCAGGTCAAAGCGAAGGGGACGCCGAGTTCGACCCCACGTCGGACGATGGCGGTCTTGTCCCAGCCGACGAACGGGCGCTCCAGCGAGACCTCGTGCCAATCGGCGAGGCGGATCGCCTGGTCCAAGGCTTCGGCGAAGGCCGGACGACAATCCGGGTAGATAGCATGGTCGCCGCCGTGCGCGCCGTAGGCGACAGAGGTGGCCTTGAGCGACATCGCCCAAGCGGCGGCGGTCGCGATGAGGAGCATGTTGCGGTTGGGCACGACGGTGGCCTTCATGCTGGCCTCTTCGTAATGACCTTCAGGGACATCGATATGGGAATCCGTGAGTGCGTTGGCGCCGAAGAGCGGCGTCAGCCCGCGGAGGTCGGCGATGCGGTGAGGGACCTTGTAATGGGCGCAGATCTCGGCGGCGGCGACCAGCTCGCGGCGATGGCGCTGACCGTAATCGACCGAGAGCGCATGCACTTCCCTGCCCTCGGCCAACAGATGGGCCAGGAGGACGGTGGAATCCATGCCGCCGGAGTGAATGATGACGGTACGCTGCATCAGCAAGGAAGTTGGACGTGGACGGCCTCGAGGGCGAGTCCGTTAATCGCGGACCCGCAGCTTGGCGCCTAATTTATCGAGATGCGAGACCGCCACGGCCTCGCCGACGCGCATGACAGCAGACTCCTTACGATTACCGTCACGCAGACCAGCAAGGTGCAGCCAGCCATGGGCCAAATAGAGACGCAACTCCGTGGCCAACGTCACACCATGCTCCTTGGCGGCCCGGCGGGCTTGGTCGATGTTCACGCAGATCTCACCCGCGAACGGTTCGCTAGGGTGCTCTTCGCCGACGAACGTGATCACGTCCGTCACAGTTGGATTGCCGAGGAATTCGTCGTGCAGCTTCGCAGTCTCCTTGTCGCCGAGGAACGCAACGGAAAGCGAACCCTCGGGGCAGCGGTACCCCTTCAGCTTGTCGAGCGCGTGGACGACCCGTTGGACGGAGACCGCGGAGACCTTGGTCTTCGCGTGACGGACGGAGATGTCGACGACGCGGCTCATGCGGCGGCGAAGACGGGCTTAAGGCGCGCCCAGAGCTCGGCGAGGGCCTGCGGCAGGACACGCGTATCACCGATGACCGGCATGAAGTTGTGGTCGCCGTCCCAGCGCGGGACGATGTGGAAATGCAGGTGCGTCGGGATGCCCGCGCCGGCGGCCTTGCCGAGGTTAAGGCCCATATTGAAACCCGCGGGGCTCATCACCTTCGTCAGCACGGCCTGACAGCGGACGAGGAGGTCCATCATCTCGGCGCGCTCGGCCGCGGTGAGGTCCGCCAGTTCGCCGACCTCGCGATTCGGGAGGACCATCAGGTGCCCGGGGTTATAGGGCGAGTTATTGAGGATGACGAAGCAGTGGGCGCCGCGATGCAGAATCAGGTTCGCCTCGTCTTCGTTCGCGGCGAGCAAGGCCGCGAAGGGACTGCCTGCGCCCGGCTCCTTGCGGGTGCGGATGTACTGGATCCGCCAGTGGGGGTGCAGTTGTTCGGACATCGGATCAGGAAGCGAAGCCCGCGGGACGGGCGAGGTGCCAGGCGCAGGCCGTGCGCACGATGTCATCGAGCGTGGCGTAACGCGGGGACCAGCCGAGCTCGCGACGGACCTTGGAGGCGTCGGCGTAGAGCGCGGGCGGGTCACCCTCCCGGCGCGGGGCGAACGCATGCGGGACGGGCCGGCCGAGGATGCGCCCGACGCTGGCGATGACGTCTTTCACCGAATACGGCGTCCCGGTGCCGAGATTATAGAAGAGGGCTTGGCCGGGAGCGTCGAGCTTCGGGAGGACGTCCAGGTGCGCGCGGGACAGGTCGTCGACGTGCACATAGTCGCGCAGGCAGGTGCCATCAGGCGTCGGGTAGTCGTCGCCGAAGACCTGGAGCGGGGGCCGGCGCCCTAGGGCGGCGGCGATGGCCAGCGGGATCAGGTGCGTCTCCGGGGCGTGGTCCTCCCCGATGGCGGCATCGGCGGACGCCCCCGCGGCGTTGAAATAACGAAAAGCGGCAAAACTGAGGCCCTCGGTGGCGGCGAGTTCGCGCAGGCGCCCTTCGACCGCGAGCTTCGTGGCGCCATAGGGATTGATTGGCCGCTGCGGCAGGTCCTCCGTCATCGGCATCCGGTCCGGGATGCCGTAGGTCGCGCAGGTGCTCGAGAAGACCAGCTTCTTCACGCCTTCGGCGAGCATCGCGCGCAGCAAGCCCTCGGTCCGGACGACGTTATTCTCATGGTAGCGCTCGGGCTGCCGGACGGACTCGCCGACATTCGTAAAAGCGGCGAAGTCGATCACCACCTCGGCGCGACCGGTGCGCAGGGCGGCGCGGACGGACGGCTCATCGCCCATGTCCGCCCGAAAAAGCTCCACCCCCGGCGGCACGGACTCGGCATGGCCGTAGGAGAGGTCATCGAGCACGGCCACCGTGTGGCCGGCGGCCAAGGCCTGCCGGACGCAATGGCTGCCGATGTAGCCGGCACCACCCACCACGAGCACATTCATGACGGCAGATAACCCCCGCCGCGGGGGCTAGGCAAGCGGGATAGGACCGCCGAATGCTCCAAATCCTTGCCAGCGCCGTCCCGAGCCTCCTATCTGCAGGCCTTCATGGAACCTTCGGAAACCAAACCCGGCAGCTACGATTTCCCGGCCTTCGAAAGCAAATGGCAGGCCGTCTGGAAAGAACAGGCGACCTTCCGCACCGAACCCATCGGTTGCGGTAAGCCGAAGTACTACGTCCTGGATATGTTCCCCTACCCCTCCGGCGCCGGCCTGCATATCGGCCACCCGGAAGGCTACACCGCTTCGGACATCCTCGCCCGCTACAAGAAGGCCAACGGCTTCAACGTCCTCCACCCGATGGGCTGGGACGCGTTCGGTCTCCCGGCTGAACAGCACGCCATCGCCACCGGCGAACACCCCGCCGTCCAGACCAAGCGCAACATCGATAACTTCCGCCGCCAGCTGCAGATGCTCGGCTTCGCCATCGATTGGGACCGCGAGCTCTCCACGACCGACGAGAACTACTTCCGCTGGACGCAGTGGATCTTCCTCAAACTCTTCCGCCACGGCCTCGCCTACGTCTCCGAGAAGCCCGTCTGGTTCTGCCCGGCCCTCGGCACCGTCCTTGCCAACGAAGAAGTCCTGAACACCTCCGAAGGCCCGCGCTCCGACCGCGGCAACCACCCGGTCGAACGTCGCCCGATCCGCCAGTGGGTCCTGCGCATCACCGCTTACGCCGACAAGCTCATCGAAGGCCTCGACCACGTCGATTGGCCCGATTCGACCAAGCGCCTCCAGAAGAACTGGATCGGTAAGTCCGAGGGCGCCGAGGTCACCTTCAAACTCGACGGCCATACCGACACCCTGACGGTCTTCACAACCCGGCCGGACACCCTTTTCGGCGCGACCTACATGGTCATCGCGCCCGAGCACCCGCTCATCGGCAAGCTCACCACGGCCGACCAGAAGAACGCAGTCGAAAGCTACGTCGCCGCGGTCCGTAATAAGACCGACCTCGAGCGCACCGATCTCGCCGCTAAGAAGAAGACCGGCGTATTCACCGGCGCCTACGCCATCAACCCCGTCAACGGCGCCAAGATCCCCGTCTGGACGGCCGACTACGTGCTCATCACCTACGGTACCGGCGCGATCATGGCCGTGCCCGCACACGACGAACGCGACTGGGAATTCGCCAAGGAGTTCAAGCTCCCGATCATCCAGGTCGTCGGCTCGAAGGAAGCGATCGACGTCAACGAGCAGCCTTGGACCGAAGACGGCCCGATGGTGAACTCCGGCCCGTTCGACGGCCTTTCCGCCAGCGAAACGAAGAAGCGGATCACCGCCGACCTCGCCGCCAAGGGTCAGGGCAAGCTCGCCGTGAACTTCAAGCTGCGCGACTGGCTCTTCTCGCGCCAGCGCTACTGGGGCGAGCCCTTCCCGCTCCTCTGGGTCTCCCGCGAGGACTACGCCAAGATCCCGGCCGACTCCGAGGTCCGCGAGTTCCTGCCCAAGGAGCCCGTCACCTGCCAGCTTAACGGCGTCGAAGTCTGCGCCGTCCCGCTGACTTCCAAGCAACTCCCGCTCACGCTGCCGCAGGTCAAATCCTACCAGCCCTCCCCGACCGGCGACTCGCCGCTCTCGAAGGAACCCGAATGGACCGAAGTCTGGTATGACGTCGCCTCTGGCGCTACCGTCTCGCAGTCCCTGACCCCGCCGGGTCCGCGCTGGATCAAAGCCTCGCGGGAGACCAACACGATGCCGCAGTGGGCCGGCTCCTGCTGGTATTACCTGCGCTACATCGACCCCAAGAACGCCGAAGCCCTCGCCTCCAAAGCCGACCTGGAATACTGGGGCTGCCCCGACTTCTATATCGGCGGCGCCGAGCACGCCGTACTGCACCTCCTCTACGCGCGCTTCTGGCACCGCTTCCTTTACGAAATCGGCGTCCTGCCGACCGCTGAGCCGTTCAAGAAACTCTTCCACCAAGGACTCATCATGGGCGAAGACGGCGAGAAGATGTCCAAGAGCCGCGGCAACGTCGTCAACCCCGACTCCATCGTCAAGGATCACGGCGCGGACGCCCTGCGCATGTACCTGATGTTCCTAGGACCGCTCGAGGCCTCCAAGCCTTGGAATTCCGACGGCATCATCGGCATCACCCGCTTCCTCAAGCGCCTCTGGCGTCTGGCGGTCGACGAGAACACCGGCAAGGTCTCGCCGAAAATCAGCGTCGACGGCGCCGAATCCGCGGAACTTGTCCGCGAACTCCATCGCACTATCCAGAAGGTCGAGAAGGACATCGAGACCCTGCAGTTCAACACTGCCATCTCGCAGATGATGATCCTCATGAACGTCGCCGAGAAGTCGCCGGCCCTGCGCCGCGCGACCGTCGAAGACTTCGTCCGCCTCGCCGCGCCGTTCGCCCCGCACGTGTGCGAAGAGATCTGGGCCCGCCTCGATCACAAGGAAACCATCACCGCCGGCGGCTGGCCCAAGCTGGACGTCTCCAAACTCATCGAGACGACCGTCGAGGTCATCTTCCAAGTCAACGGCAAGGTCCGCGCCACCGCCAAGGTCGCCAAGGACATCTCCAAGGACGCCCTGCTGGCGCTGGCCAAGGCCCACGCCGACGTGATCAAGTTCACCGACGGTAAGCCCGTCGTGAAGGAGATCGTCGTCCCGGGCAAGCTGGTGAACATCGTCGTCGCCGGCTAAGCGCCGCGCACCATGCCAATAAAAAGGGCCCCATCACGGGGCCCTTCTTTTTGCTCCTCAAGGCGGCTTACCGAGCCTCGGCGATATCTTCCATCTTCACTGGCTCCATGCGCGGGACCAAGAGGTGGATAATCAGCAGGCCGATGAGGTAGGCGGAGCCAGCGATGAACCAAAGGATCGCGTAGGAACCGGTCCGCTGGAGGACTTCACCGACGACGAAGGCGAGGAGCATGCCGCCGATGGCGCCGGCCATGCCGCCAATGCCCACGACGGAGCCCACGGCCTTGCGCGGGAACATGTCAGAGGCGGTCGTGAAGATATTGGCCGACCAGCCTTGGTGGGCCGCGGCGGCGAGGGAGACAAGGAAGACGGACGGCCACAGCCCCACGTCATTGACGAAGACGATCGGGATCACGCTGACGGCGCAGATGCCCATCGCCGTCTTGCGGGCCGCATTGATCGTCCAGCCGGCCTTGATAAGCCGCGACGAGATCCAGCCGCCGCCGATGCTGCCCACGTCGGCGAGCAGGTAAATCATGACGAGCGGCAGGCCGATGTTCTTGAGGTCGACGCCATGCTGCTTCTGTAGGAAGCCGGGGATCCAGAAAAGGTAGAGCCACCAGACCGGATCGGTCATGAACTTACCGACCGCGAAGGCCCAGGTCTGCCGGAACCTGAGCAACCTAAACCAACTGACCTTACCCTGCTCGTCAGGAGGGTCGGATTCGATGTGGGCCAGTTCGGCCGCCGTGATCGAGGGGTGCTCGCGGGGGGCATGGTAGGCGGCCATCCACCAGATGACCCAGACGAAGCCGATTGCCCCGGTGAGGATGAAGGCCCACTGCCAGCCCCACTGCACGGCGATCCACGGCACGATGAGGGGGGCGCCCAGGGCGCCGATGTTCGTGCCCGAGTTAAAGATACCCGTGGCGAAGGCGCGCTCCTTCTTCGGGAACCACTCGGCGGTGGCCTTGATCGAGGCGGGAAAATTACCCGCCTCGCCGAGACCCAGCAGGAAGCGCATGAGGGCGAAGCCGGCGGCCACCCCCGTGAGGGTCACCCAGGCGAACCCGGTCTTCGGGTCGATCTGCATCCACGGCAGACTGAAAGAAGGCAGGAGGTGGGCGAAACCATGGCCCATCGCGGCAAGACTCCACAAACCGACGAAGATGATGAAGCCTTTCTTGATGCCGATGCGGTCGATGATCCGACCCGAGAGCACCATCCCGATGGCGTAGGCGAACTGGAAGCAGAAGACGATACCGGCGTAGGTGCGTTCATCCCAAGCGAACTCCTTCTCGAGCGTGCCCTTGAGCAGGCCGATGACCTGCCGGTCGATGTAGTTGATGGTCGCGGCGAAGAAGAGGAGTGCGCAGACAATCCAGCGCTTGTTGCCGATTTTTCCGAGGATTTCGGTCATGGGGAAGGGATGGGCAAGGCATAGCCAGTTAGGGGGTTAAGTCCACCCCAGAAGTCCGTTTGACTATCGACGGCAAGAAAGTCACAAATGCTGTGATTATATTCATGATGAAACCGCGCATCCTCCTCACGACAACCTCCTTCCAGGACACCCCCGGCGAACACCATGCGATGTTGGCCGCCACTGGCTGGGAGGTCGTCACGGCCCGCGGACCGCTCAGCGAGGCCGACACCCTGGCGCTGGTCGGGGATTTCGACGGCTACATCTGCGGCGACGACCTGATTAGCGCCGCCGTCATCGAAAAGGCCCTGCCCCGGCTCAAGGTGGTCTCCAAGTACGGCATCGGCGTCGACAAGATCGACGTCAAGGCCCTCACGGCCAAGGGCATCCCGCTGCTCTTCACCCCTGGGGTCAACCACACCACGGTCGCCGAACACACCTTCCTGCTGCTGCTGGCGCTCGAGAAGAACTTCTACTTCCACACCGACTCCACCCGCTCGGGCGGCTGGAAGCGCAAGACCGGCCACGAGCTACTCGACAAGACCATCGGCATCATCGGTATGGGCCGCATCGGCAAGGAGGTCGCCCTCCGTGCCCGCGCTTTCGGCATGAAGGTCGTCGGCTTCGACCTCTATTGGGACGATAAGTTCGCCGCCCAATACGACGTGCAGCGTGCTGCCACGATGGACGAAGTCTTCGCGGCCTCCGACTACCTTTCGCTACACACCAACCTGACGCCCGAAACCCGCGACCTGATCCGTGCCGAGAATATCGCCAAGATGAAGAAAGGCGTGCTCATCCTCAACTGCGCCCGCGGCGAGATCGTCCACACCGACGACATCGCGGCCGCGCTGAAGTCCGGCCAGGTCGGCGGCTACGGCACCGACGTGCTCGACGAAGAGCCGCCGCGCGCCGACCACCCGCTCACCAAGCTCCCGAACTGCGTCGTCACGCCCCACATCGGCTCCCGCACCGCCGAGAGCGTCCAGCGCCAGGCCGTCGCCGCCGTCACGAACCTCATCCGCGCGATGCACGGCGAGAAGCCCCTCGCCCAGATCAACCCGGAAGTGCCGGTGAAGAAAGTCGTCTAATCTCCCAAACAAAATTCACCCATGAGCGAAGTCTTTTACGTCGTCCCCCGCGCCGCCCACGAGGCGCTCGTCACCGCCGCCTACGTCCAGCGCGGCTTCGGCGCGAAGGAGTCGGCCCAGGCCGCCCAGATGGCCAGCATGGCCACGCACCACGGCATCCGCACGCACAACGCCCTCAAGGCGCTGCACCTCGACGAACTCTTCGGCTCCGGCGCCAAGGTCCCCGGCTGCACGCCCAACGCCACCGTGACCAAGAAGGCTGGCCGTTTCGCGGCCGCCGAAGTCTGGGACGCCCATCAGAAACTCGGCCAGGCCGTCGCCGTCGACGCCATCGAACGCTGCATCGAGCTCGCCGACCAGTACGGTGTGGGCACGGTCTCGGTCGACAACGCCTTCCACTACCTCTGGGGCGGCGGCTACGTGATGGAGGCCGCCAAGCGCGGCTACATCGCCTACACGAACTGCACCGCCACCCTCGCCGAGGTCGTTCCCTTCCAGGGCAAGTTCCCGACCCTCGGTACCAACCCGCACTCGTGGGGCTTCCCCACGACGCAGGAGCTGGGCTTCCCGATCGTGATCGACTGGGCCACCTCCGTTATCGCCATGGGCCGCGTGCAGGTGCTCAAGCGCGAAGGCAAGATGCTCCCGCCCGACGCCGCCGTGGACAAGGACGGCAAGGTCACCCTCGACCCGAACGAGGCTGTCTCGCTCATCCCCTTTGGCGCCCACAAGGGCTACGGCCTCTCGCTCATCAACGAGCTCGTCGCCGGCTACATCGGCGGCTCACTCCCGACCATCCGCAGCCGCACGCACGTCCCCGGCGAGAAGCAGGCCTGCGCCTTCTTCTTCCAGGTCATCCACCCCGAGGCGATGAGCTCGGGCATCTTCGCCCGCGGCCGCACCCAGGGCCAGAACGTCAAGGCCGTCCTCGACGACGTCCTCGGCCACGGCAACGAGAAGTGCATGCTCCCCGGCCAGCTCGAGGCGACCTTCGCCGCGCGCAGCGAAAAGGCGGGCGGCCTCCTCTTCTCCAAGGCCGAGGTCGAAGAGTTCAACAAAGTCGCGGCGCACATCGGCCATCAGCCGTTCGCTATCGCTTCCCTGCCCACGGCCTAAGCATCCTCCCGCATCACTCCCTCCTTCCGACCATGTCCCTCACTATCAAGCCCGCCTCCGCCTGCGCCTTCGACCAGGTCTCCCTCGGTGAAATCATGCTCCGCCTCGACCCAGGCGAAGGCCGCGTGCGCACCACGCGCCAGTTCCAGGCCTGGGAAGGCGGCGGCGAGTACAACGTCGCCCGCGGCCTCCGCAAGTGCTTCGGCCTGCGCACCGCCGTCTGCACCGCCTTCGTCGACAACGAGGTCGGCCGCCTGCTCGAGGACTTCGTCATGCAGGGCGGCGTCAACACCGACTTCATCAAGTGGCGCGAGGACGACGGCATCGGCCGCACCGTCCGCAACGGCCTCAACTTCACCGAACGCGGCTTCGGCATCCGTGGCGCCGTGGGCGTCCCGGACCGCGGTAATACCGCTGCTTCGCAAATCAAGCCCGGTGACTTCGACTGGGAAGACCTCTTCGGCAAGAAGGGCGTTCGCTGGCTGCACACCGGCGGCATCTTCGCGGCCCTCTCCGAGACGACCGCCCAGGCCACCATCGAGGCGGTCAAGATCGCCAAGAAGCACGGCACCATCGTCTCCTACGACCTGAACTACCGCCCGTCCCTTTGGAAGACCATCGGCGGCCTGAAGAAGGCCCAGGAGGTCAACCGCGAGATCGCCCAGTACGTCGACGTGATGATCGGCAACGAGGAGGACTTCACCGCCTCCCTCGGCTTCGAGGTCAAGGGCGCCGACCACAGCCTCAGCCACATCGAGACCCAGGCGTTCAAGGACATGATCGCCGAGGCCGTGAAGCAGTTCCCGAACTTCAAGGTCGCCGCGACCACGCTGCGCCGCGTGATCACCGCCACGAAGAACGACTGGAGCGCCATCTGCTGGCACGACGGCAAATTCTACGACAGCATCCAGTTCCCGGAGCTCGAAATCCTCGACCGCGTCGGCGGCGGCGACAGCTTCGCCTCGGGCCTGGTCTTCGGTTTCCTCGAGCACAACGACGCCCAGAAAGCCGTGAACTACGGTGCCGCCCACGGCGCGCTCGCCTCCACGACCCCCGGCGATACGTCCATGGTCACCCGCAAGGAAGTCGAGAAGCAGCTCGCCGGCGGCGGCGCCCGCGTCGTCCGCTAAGCCACCCCCCTCCCTCTCGCCCTCCTGCCCTCAAGTCCTCAAGACCTCCTCCCATGTCCTCCCTCTTCTCCCTCCAAGGCCGCGTCGCCGTCGTCATCGGCGGCACCGGTGAACTCTGCGGCGCGATGGCCGAAGGCTTCGCCGACGCCGGCGCGCACGTCATCCTTGTGGGCCGCGACCCCGTCAAGGCCGAGGCCCGCCTCGCCAAGATCAAGGCCGCCGGCGGCTCCGGCGAATTCAAGGCCGGCGAAGCCACCAATAAGGCCGACCTCGTGCGCCTGCGCGACGAGATCCTCGCCCAGCGCGGCAAGGTCGACATCCTCGTCAACGGTGCCGGCGTCAACTCGCCCACGCCCTTCCTCGAGATCGACGAAGCCCAGCTCGACCGCATCCTGACCGTGAACGTCAAGGGCGTCGTCTTCGGCTGCCAGGTCTTCGGCGAGGCGATGGTCAAGGCCGGCGCCGGTTCGATCATCAACCTCGGCTCGGAATCGGCCATCTTGCCGCTCTCGCGCGTCTTCACCTACTCGGCCTCCAAGGCCGCGGTGCACAACCTCTCCAAGAACCTCGCCCGCGAATGGGCCCCCAAGGGCGTCCGTGTGAACACGCTGGTCCCGGGCTTCTTCCCGGCGGAACAGAACCGCAAGGTCCTGACCCCCGAGCGCGTGGCCTCGATCCTGGGCAAGACCCCGATGGGCCGCTTCGGCGAAGCCAAGGAACTCGTCGGCGCCTCGCTGCTCCTCGCGTCCGACGCCGGCAGCTTCATCACCGGCTCCGAGATCGTCGTCGACGGCGGTTTCGCGGCGATGTCCATCTGAACGCGGGACCGACGACGATGGCCTTCATGGACGACCACTTCATCCTCTCGACGGGTACGGCGCAGCGGCTGTACCACGGCGTGGCGAAGGACCAGCCGATCGTCGACTACCACTGCCACCTCAGCCCGAAGGACATCGCCGACGACCGTCGCTTCGAGGACCTCACCGCCATCTGGCTCGCCGGCGACCACTACAAGTGGCGCGCCATGCGCGCGAACGGCGTCAGCGAGGACCTCATCACGGGCGACAAGTCCTCGTCCCGCGAAAAGTTCCAGGCCTGGGCCGAGACCGTCCCGTCCACGCTCCGCAATCCCCTCTTTCACTGGACGCACCTCGAGCTGCGCCGCCACTTCGGCATCCAAGACGTCCTCGAAGGCGCCACCGCCCAGAAGATCTGGGACGAGGCCAACCGCCAGCTCAAGCACGGCGACCTCAGCGCCCGCGGTATCCTGAAGCTGATGAAGGTCCGCGTCGTCGGCACGACCGACGACCCGGCCGACTCCCTCGACCTCCACCACCAGATCGCGAAATCCGGCTTCGCCACCAAGGTGGTCCCGACCTACCGCCCCGACGCGTGCCTCAAGGTCCGCCAGCCGGAACGCGTGCAGGCCTGGGCCAAGCGCCTCGCCGCCGCCACGGGCCAGGGCGCCGACAGCTTCGCGGGCCTCATCGCCGGCCTGAACCGTCGCCACGACGACTTCGCCGCCGCGGGTTGCCGCGCCTCCGACCACGGACTCGACTACCTCCCCGACGCCACCTGCACCGAGGCCGAGGCCAGGACAATCTGGGAACGCGCTATCGCCGGCCACGCCGCGACCCTCGAGGAGTCGGAGAAATTCACGGCCTACATCATGCTGCACGTCGGCCGCCTCAACCACGCCAAGGGCTGGGCGACCCAGCTCCACCTCGGCGCGGTGCGCGACCCGAACCTCGGCCTGCTCAAGCGCCTCGGCTCCGACGCTGGCTGCGACACCATCGGCGACTTCCGCCAGGGCCCGGGCCTGATCCGCTGGTTCGGCGCGCTCTCCGGCGAGAACGCCCTCGGCAAGGTCATCCTCTACAACCTCAACCCCGCCGACACCGCCCTCTTCGCCTGCCTGCCGGGCTCTTTCCAGGACGGCGTGACGCCGGGCAAGATCCAGTACGGCTCCGGCTGGTGGTTCCTCGACCAGGAGCGTGGCATGCGCGACCAGATGAACGCGCTGTCCGACCTCGGCCTGCTCAGCCGCTTCATCGGCATGATCACCGACTCGCGCTCGTTCCTCTCCTACCCGCGCCACGAATACTTCCGCCGCATCCTCTGCGACCTCGTGGGCCAGGACGTCGAATCAGGCCGCATCCCGGACCGCCAGGATTGGAACGAACGCCTGATCACCGACGTCTGCTACGGTAACGCGAGCCAGTACTTCGGCTTCAAGGCCTGAGCGCATGTTCTTCGGCCGCCTCCGCGAACCGGTCGCACGCCCCCCCTGGGCCAAAGCCGACCGTGAACGGACCAGCGCGGAGACGATGCTGGGCGGCGCCTCCGCGATTCTTTTGGTCGCACTACTGGCGGACCGGTTCGGCGAGCTTCATCTCGGCCTGCTCGATCCGCGGAGCGATTGGCTCAGCCTCCTGCCGGCGCTTTGGCTGGCGCTGACCTGTTGGCGAAGTTTCCGCGGGCTTCCCTTCGACCGTATCTCCGTCGGGATTGGCTTCAGCGGCTTCCTGCCCTACCTGGCCTTCGGCGGGCGTTCTTCCGCCTATCGCCCCCCGTTCCCTGAGCGTTGGTGGCTCGGCTTTGCCCTATTTTCATTGGCTTTCGTCCTAGGGTTCATCCTGGAACGTCGGACCAAGCCGAGCTGAGGCTTGCCAACGGGCGTATCCACAAGATGCTGGACCCATGCGCACCCTCGCCCTCCTCGCCACCCTTCTCGCCCTGACGGCCTTCGCCGCCGACAAGAAGGAGAAGACCCACGACCTCCGCGATTTCGCCTGGGGCAAGTCCGTCAGTGGCCCCTCGGCCACCATGGGCAAGCTGAACGGAAAGGCCGTCGTCCTCGAGTGCTGGGGCGTGAAGTGCCCGCCCTGCATCGCCAGCCTCCCGCACATGCAGGAGCTCTCCGAGAAGTACAAGGACACCCTCGTGGTGGTCGGCGCCGAGTGCCAGGGCCACACCGCCAAGGAGATCGCCGTCGTGACCAAGAAGGCGGGCGTCGAGTACGCCATCGTCTCCGGCCTCACCAAGACCCCCATCCAGTTCTCCGGCATCCCGAAGGTCTTCGTCTTCGACAACAAGGGTAAGCTCGTCTTCGACGGCAACCCGGCCGACGCGGGCTTCGACGAAGCCGTGAAGAAGGTCGCCGAGAAGGCCGACGCCAAGGCCGCCCCCGCGGCCACCCCAGCCCCGGGCGCCAAGCCCGCCGCCGCGAAGGCCGCTTAAGCGATGTCGGCGCTCTCCGACCGCCTGCTCGAGAACCTCGGCAACGGGGTCGGATTCTGGGAACTGAAGGGGCGCCCCATCTACAACGGCGTGCTTGGGTTGGTGTGCGCCTTGCACGCGATCTGCGGGGACGCCCCGTTACTGCGTTGGGGCGATACCGGCAACTTGACCGGCTTCCTCTTCTTCGTCATCGCGGCCAACGCCGTTTACTGCGCCGCCTACGTCCCGGACCAAGCCTTTCAGTTGACGCCTTATCGGGACGGCTGGCGGCGCTGGCGCTGGCTCCTGCTAGTCTTCGGGACCTTTTTCGCCAGCCTGCTCGCCCACGCGGTGCTTGGCGGGCTCAAGGACGCCTAAGCGTGGCTTAGGTCCGGTCGGTCCGGTAGACGCGCTGCACCCGCTGAGTCAGCGTGCAGAGCGCTTCCCAAGGAATGCAATCCGCCCAGGCACAAAACTCGCCCACGGTGATGCGTTCGCCGCCCTGCGCACCGAGGATCGTGGTGATATCGCCGACGACCACGCCGGGGACGTCGGTGACGTCGACGATGGTCTGGTCCATGGTCACGCGCCCGAGGATCGGACAGCGATGGCCACGGAGCAGGAAACTGCCGCGGTTGCTGGCGGCGGTCGGGACGCCGTCGCCGTAGCCGACCGCGACGATCGCGACCCGCGAAGCGCGGGTCAGCACCTTGGTGCGGTTGTAGCTGACCGCCGTCCCCGCCGGCAGGTCCTTCACCAGGACGACGCGGGCGTGGAACGAAAGCACGGGCTCCGGCCGCAAGCTGGCGAGGAAGGACCCGGCCGAAGGCGGCAGGCCGTACTGCATCAGCCCGATGCGGACGGCGTTGAACGGCGACGCCGCGGAGAAAGACGCGAGACCCGCGCTGTTGTCGGCATGGACCAGCAGCCGCGCGCGTTCATCACCCGGCACCTCGGCCAGTAAAGCGAGAAAGATCCGCCGCTGCTCCGCCGTGAAGTCGGTGTCGGCATCGGCCTCCGAGAAATGCGTGTAGAGCCCGCGCCAATCGAGGTGCTTGGCCGCGCGGACGAAGCCGATCAAGCCGCGGGCCTCCGTATGCCAGACGCCGGCGCGCCCCATGCCGGTGTCGACCTTGATATGCACGCGCACCTTGCGTTCCGCCGCGGCCGCGCAGTGTTCCAGCGCCGCAGCCTCGGCGACGGAATTCAGGGTCACCTCGAGGTCCAGCGCGACCGCCCGCGGCATCTCCGACGGCAAGGTCGGGCTCAGCAGCAGGATGTCGGCGTCGTGGCCGATTTCGCGGAGCCGGGCGGCCTCGCCGACGTTCGCGACCGCGAAGCAATCGACGCCGGCCTGCAGGAGGCGGGTCGCGATCTCCGGCATGCCATGACCGTAGGCGTTGGCCTTGACGACCGCGACGTAGCGGACGTGCGCGGGCAAAGCCTGCTTGATGCGACCAACGTTGCGATCAATCGCCGGCAGGTCGATCTCGACCCAGGCGCGCGTGACATGGGGGCTGGCCAGGCTCATGCGGGGCCGCGGTGACGTTCCCCATCCCAGGTCGCGTAGGTGGCGGCCGGGTTCAGGGCTTCGGGTTTGGCGTCGGCGCGCAGCAGGTCCGTCGTCGCGAATAACGTCGGTAGATCGACCCAAGGGGTCGGCACCACCTGCGCGCCGGGAAAGAGCGCGGACGCGGCGGTGGAGACGACGGGCAGGCCAAGCGCGCGCACCTGCTCAGGTTCAAGTTCGGCGGGTGGCTCGAAGGCTCCGGCGACGGGCACGACGAGGGTGTTCCAGCGTTTCAGGCGAGACTCCAGGGCGACCACGAAGGGCCGGGGCGGACCGGCTCCGAGGGTCGTGTGCGCGACGGCGGCGAGGGACTCCCAGACGAAGATCGGACGGGGCTCGAGCGTGGCCCAGGCGCGCGCCGCCAGGGCCGCGACGCGGATGCCGAGGATGGAGCCCGGGCCGACGCACACGGCGAAGGAACGGATGTCGGCCAAGGTCAGACCGGCGGCACGCAACGCGGACTCCGCGCAGGCGAAGGTCGCCTCGAGGGCGCCTTCCGCGGCGACTCCTTCCCCGCTCCAGCGACCATCGCGTAAGACGCCGACCCGGACGCCGACGCGGGCGGAGCCGTCGAGGACCAGGCAGGGTTCGGGCGGACGCATCGGGGTCAGCCGGGCGGCCAGTCGAGCGCGCGCCCGCCAAGCAGGTGGACGTGCAGATGGGGGACGGATTCACCGCCGTCGGGACCGTTGTTGATCACGATGCGGAAGCCGCGGGCGAGGCCTAGGTCGCGCGCGAGCTTGGCGGCGGTCAGCAGGAGATGCCCGAGCAAGGCCTGATCCTCGGCACTGGCCTCGCCCACGCGGGGCAACGGCTTACGCGGCACCACGAGCACATGGGTCGGCGCCTGCGGGGCGATGTCATGGAAGGCCACGCAGAGTTCGTCGGCGTGGATTAGTTTCGCCGAGATTTCCTGGTCGGCGATCTTCTGGAAAATCGTCTTCGGGGCGCTCATAGGTCGATTATAGCACGACCACCGTCAGGCGACGGCGACCAGCCTGGCGGGCGGCCATCGCATGCAGGCCCTCGACGGCCTCGTCGTAGGCCTGGCGCCACCGGGTCGAACGAGCGCGGGTTCCGGAGAGGTACTGGTCCTGCAGCCCCACAACCCAGAACAGCACGTCGGCGGATTCGCCGGTCATCGCCAACGCCGCGGCGATGCGTTCGGGCGCCCAGAGGGCGTCATAGGGGAGGTCGCGATGGTCCAGCACCGCGATGGCCGGAACCGGCTGCTGCGGGGCCAGCAGTTGGAGCATCTGCGTGGCGGCGGCGGCCAGACCCTCGGGTCCGAGGCCGGGGTCGGTATCGTCGTCGGCCTCGAAGACGCGCAAGACCGCATCGACGTCGCGGCGGAGCTGCGGGGCCGTGCCCACCATGGTCGCCATCAGCGCGTTCAGGGTCCGGAGCCGGACGGAGCGGGGCAAGGCGGCGGTCACTTGGCCTTCCCTCCCTTGCGCAACTGGTCGATGGCCTTGGCCAGCTCGTCGATATCCCGGAATTCGCGGTAGACGCTCGCGAAACGCACATAGGCGATCTGGTCGACCGTCTGGAGACGGTTCATGATCTCCTCGCCGATGGCGCTGGAAGGGACCTCGTCCTCGAACTTGGCCTGCAGGCCCTCGACGACCTCGGAGATGAGGAGATTGATGCGTTCGACCTCGACGGGTCGCTTGTCGGTCGCCTTGCGGACGCCAGAGGCGATCTTGCCGATGTCGAACTCCTCGCGGGCGCCATTGCGCTTCACGACGACGAGACCTTCGCGGACGATTTCCTCCATCGTGCTGAAGCGGTGGCCGCAGGCGAGGCACTCGCGACGACGGCGGATGGAATGGTTACCTTTGCCGAGACGGGTCTCCAGGACCTTCGTATCCTCGTGGTTGCAGCGCGGACAATACATCGCTCAGAGGCGCAGGAAGTTGCCCAGCAGGTCCAGGCCGTTCTGGGTCGCGAACGACTCCGGATGGAACTGGACGCCCCAGACCGGCAGCTCGCGATGGCGCAAGCCCATGACGAGACCGTCCTCGGTCCAAGCGGTGACTTCGAGGCAAGACGGGAAAGTGGAGCGCTCCACGACCAGCGAATGGTAGCGGGTGGCGAGGAAAGGATTCGGCAGGCCCTTGAAGACGTCGGTGTCGTTATGGAACACCGGGGAGGTCTTGCCGTGCATCAGGTGCGGGGCGCGGATGACGTTGCCGCCGAAGACATGGCCGATGGCCTGGTGGCCGAGGCAGACGCCGAGCAGCGGCTTCTTGCCCGCGAAGGCCTTGATCATGTCGCACGATACGCCCGCCTCGACCGGCGAGCACGGACCCGGCGAGATCATCACGCGGTCGGGATTCAGCGCGAGCGCCTCCTCCACGGTGATCTGGTCGTTGCGGAAGACCTTCTGCTCCACGCCTAGTTGACCAAAGTACTGGACTAGGTTGTAGGTGAAGGAGTCGTAGTTGTCGATGACCAGCAGCACAGCCGGACGATTTGCCCGCGACGCGGCAGTGTCAAGGAACGGCGGACTCGTGTGAACAAGTGCGGGCGACGCGTGAAGCGTCGCAGGGACAGAGTCAGAGCCAGGGACAGGGTCAGGAGAGAGCAGGACGATGCACTCACTGCGAACGTGTGCGGACTCGCTCAGCAGACCCGTGAATAACTCCGCGCGCCAGCGACGGCACTCGCTAGAAGGCGCCCGCCCACTGTCTTTCCTAGCCCCGGCCCGAGCCCTCCTGCCCTCGCCCTCCACCCTGTCCCTATCCCTTGTGTGACCACCCCAAAACCCATTCACACCACCCCCATCCCGC
>Ga0255108_1000161_pt1 | contig 20735 bp, 22 predicted proteins | sample Law_Miss_RepA_8h_FD_188469 | JGI IMG/M metagenome (GOLD analysis project Ga0255108, IMG submission 188469) | Freshwater microbial communities from St. Lawrence River, New York, United States - Law_Miss_RepA_8h | ecosystem: Environmental > Aquatic > Freshwater > River | place: USA: New York... | reverse complement strand
GAAAATAGCCGTTCAGGTCCTTGAGCGGACCGTCGCGGACCTCGACGGCGGGCAGGGTCAGGAGGCCGGCCAACAGGAGTAGGGCGAGGCGGGGCATGGGAGGGAAACTGCGGGAAACGAGGCGGGGGACAATCGGAGAAAACGACGGGGCGGACGGGCTTGCAACTTTCCGGCCTCCGGGCTGTTTTACTATCACTATGAAGCACCCCGCCGCCGTCGTCTGCCTGCTCGTCTCCGCCCTCGCCGTCGCCGCCGACCAGCCGGCGGGCCCGCGCCCGGAGCGGGAGCCGGAACCGCGCGGCGACCGTCGCCCCGAGGGCCAGCCCCAAGGCAATCAGCCGATCGTGATCCCGCTGCCCCGCGGCTTGCCGCCCGGCGCCTACATGCTCGTCCCGCTCCCGTCGCAACCCGGCCAGCCGCAGACCGGTCGGGCCCAGGGGCAAGAGCGTCCGAATCTCGAGCGCCCCAACATCGAGCGCCCCAATGTCGTCCGACCCAATGCCGACCGCCCGGAGGCCGAACGTCCGAATGGCGACCGTCCCTCGGCCCAGTCGCGGGAAGGGCAGGGCACCGCCGTCCGTCCCGCCGCGATGCTGACCCCCGACGAGCAGGCCAAACTCCGCGCCGCCATGGAGAAGGCCGGCCAGGAGGCTGCCGTGAAGGAGGCGCGCGAGCTCGCCCAGAAGGCGCAGAAGGCCCTCGAGGAAGCCCGTCTCAACGAACGTAAGGCCGCCGAGGCCGCCGCGCTCAAGGCCGACCCCTCCTTGGAGCCGGTATTCGACAAGCTCCGTAAGGGCCAGTCGAATCAGGCCCCGAATCGTCGCGGCAACGAGCGCGGCGAACAGCCCGCCCGCTAAGCCCCGGCCGCATGGGCCGCTTCCTGACCCTTGGCCTGGCGCTCGGCGTCGGGCTCCTCGCGTCCGCCGCCGAGGCGCCGAAGCGCATCCTGTTCATCGGGAACAGCTACACCGGCGTGAACCAGCTGCCCGCCGTCTTCGGCGAGATCCTGAAGTCCGCCGGGGCCGGTTCGCCCGTCATCCGCTCCTGCACTCCTGGTGGCCAGACCTTGCTCCAGCACTGCACCGTCCAGCCGAAGTCCCTCGCCGCGGTCGACGAAGGGACGTGGGACGTGGTCGTGCTGCAGGGGCAGAGCCAGGAGGCCGCGGTCGCGGAGGTGAACCCGAAGATCCGGGCCGACTTCCTCGCGGGCGCCCAGCAGCTCTGCGCCCGCGTCCGCGCGAAGAGCCCGCAGGCCCGGATTTACTTCTACGAGACCTGGGCGCGGCATCCCGACTTCTGGAAGGCCAAGGACTTCAACCCGGGCGTCGGTAAGGATCCGCAGGAGATGCAGGCGCGCCTCCGCAAATGGTACGGCGAAGCCGCGGCGCTTTGCCGGGCGACCGGCGTGGTCCCGGCCGGGGATGCCTGGGAGTTGAATGATCGTGAGCCGACTCCCTTGCGTCTGCATCAGAAGGACAACTCCCATCCTGAGTTCGTCGGCACCTACCTCAACGCCCTAGTCTTCTATCGCGTCCTCTACCAGCCGAAGGACTTGAATGTCGCGTATCGCGGCAAGGCCACGGCCGCCGAGGCCACCCGGCTGCAAGGCCTCGCCGCGCGCGTCCCGCTCCCGCCGCGATGAGGTCGGCGGCGCTCTTCCTGCTCGCCGTGCTGGTCGTCGGCTGCGCCTCGGTGCCGTCGCTGATCGGATTCACCGAGTTGCGTCGCCTGCCCGCGGCGGAGGCCAACCAAGGCGTCGCCATCGACGCCGACCATTACTACGCGATCGCCGACGCGGCCCTCGGCAAGTACCGGAAGGCGGACGGCGCCTTGGTCGCGCGCTGGAACGCTCCCGCCGGCGCGGGGATCCGCCACCTGAACGCCGGTGTCGTCGTGGGTGGGCGGCTGTACTGCGCCCATTCCAATTTCCCGCTCAAGCCCGACGAGAGCTCGGTCGAAATCTTCGACGTCGCCACGCTGGCGCCGGTCGACCGGCACGCCTTCGTCGACCCGCCCGGCTCGCTCACGTGGGTGATTCCGTATGAAGGCGGCTGGCTGGCTGGCTTCGCGCATTATGCCGTCACCAGCCAGGTCGCCCGCAGCCGGCTCGTCGCCTACGACAGCGATTGGACCCCGCGGGGCGAGTGGACGTTCGCGCCCGAGGTCCTGGCCAAGTTCGGGCGGATGAGCTGCTCGGGCGGCGGCCTTGGCCCCGACGGGCGGGTCGGCGTCACCGGGCACGACGCCCGTGAACTCTACGTCCTCGAGCTGCCGTCCGGTGGTGGCGTCGCGCGCTTGGCCGGGGTCCGTCCGTTCCCTGGGGAAGGGCAGGCTTTCGCGTGGGATCCCTTCCGGCCGGGGGAGCTGGCCGCGATCAGCCGCAAGGCCCGGGCCATCCTCGTCGTTCGTTACGAGTAGGCGCGGGCGTTGACGAGTCGACGGGGCGCGGTCAGGGTCGGCTCGGGTTGGCCGGGTACTCCCTCGGCGCATCCCTCGCTTCTTACCATGAGAAAGCTCCTAGCCCCAATCTGCTGCGTCCTCGGGTCGCTGTTCGCCGCCGAGCCTTCGCCGCTCATCATCGCCCACCGTGGGGCCAGCGGCTACTTGCCGGAACACACCTTGGCCGCCAAGGCGTTGGCGTATGCCCAAGGAGCCGACTACCTTGAGCAGGACATCGTGCTTTCCAAGGACGGCGTGCCGATCGTGCAGCATGACGTGACGCTCGACAGCACCACCGACGTGGCGACGCGCTTCCCGGGACGGCAGCGCGCCAACGGGAGCTTCTACGCCATCGACTTTATCTGGGCGGAGCTCCGGCAACTCCGCGTGGTCGAACGTTTCCATCCCAAGTCGGGCAAGGCGGTCTATCCCCAGCGCTTTCCCGCCGGGGTGGGTGAGTTCCGGATCAACACCTTCGAGGAAGAACTGCTGTTCATCCAAGGGCTCAACCGGAGCACGGGCCGGAAGGTCGGCATCTATCCCGAAGTGAAGCTCGCCGCCTGGCATCGCCAGGAAGGCCACGACGTCTCCAAGGCGATCCTGACGTTGTTGGCGAAGTATGGTTACGCCACCAAGACCGACCCTTGCTTCATCCAGTGCTTCGAACTCGAGGAGTTGCGACGTCTCCGGGGGGAGTTGGGCTGGAAAGGTCGGTTAGTCTTTCTGACCGGAGGCAAGTCGTCCTGGACGGATACCCCCGAAGGTCTCCGCGAGCTCGCGCAGGTGGTCGACGGCATTGGCCCGCCGCTCTCCGCGGTGGCGGTGGAGCGAAATCTGACCGGCTTGGTCGCCCGCGCCAAGGCCGTCGGTCTGCAGGTCCATCCCTACACCTTGCGCAACGACGCCCTGCCCAAAGGGTTCAGTTCGGGTCGCGATTGCTACGCTTTCCTGGTCCGGGAGGCCAGGGTGGACGGCCTTTTCACCGATTTTCCCGACGTCGGCCGCTGATTCATCTATTTTCGGCTCGGAACCAGGGCTCGCCGCCTTTGTCTACTAGACATGCTGCGCTTACCCCCGCTCCTGATCCTCCTCACGTCGCTGGTCCAAGCCGCCGACCTCAAGCTCTCGACCGTCTTCTCGGACCATGCCGTCCTCCAGGCCGGTGAGGCGAACGTCTACGGCAAAGCCAAGCCCGGCGCCAGCGTCCAGGTCGTCTACGGCTCCGCCCAAGCCACCGCCACCGCCGGGGCTGACGGCCTCTTTAAGGCGACCCTGACCGGTCTCCGCGCCACCGAGGAAGGCAAGGACCTTGTGATCAAGTCCGGCGCCGAGTCCCATGTCGCCAAGGACGTTATCGTCGGCGAGGTCTGGGTTGGCTCCGGTCAATCCAACATGGAATGGGTCGTGCGCAACACGAGCGACGCCGCCGCCGCGCGCGCCCGTCCGGTCGACAACGGCATCCGCGTCTTCACCGTCGCCCGCACGCCGAAGGCGACCCCCGCCGAGGACGTGCAGGGTTCCTGGAAGGTCGCCGGGCCGACCACCGTGGATGGCTTCACCGCCGCCGGTTATTATTTCGCGGTCGCCGTGCGCGCCGAACTCAAGCAGCCCGTCGGCATCATCCATACTTCGATCGGCGGCACCCGCGCCGAGGCCTGGGGCCCGCGCGGCATGTACGATGCCCAGCCGGAAGCCAAGGGTTGGCAGGAGAAGGAAGACAAAGGCGTCGCCGACCGCCTCGCCAAGGCCAAGACCGACCCCAAGGCCCAGACGGTCTGGTCCAACGGCCCGCACATGAACTGGAATGGCATGGTCGCTCCGCTCGTCGGTTACAGCTTCAAGGGCGCCCTGTGGTATCAGGGCGAATCCAACGCCGGTCAGGCGGTGGCCTACAAGTGGATCCTCGGCGACATGATCAAGGCTTGGCACAAGGCCTGGGGCCGCGAGTTCCCCTTCATCATCGTCCAGCTCCCGCGCTTCATGGCCAAGAAGCCCGTCGCCGTCGAGGATGGCGGCTGGCCGGTCATCCGCGAGTCCATGGAGTGGATCGCCGACCATGTGCCGGGCGCGATGATGAGCGTAAACATCGACCTCGGGGAGGAGAAGGACATCCACCCGAAGGATAAGCTGCCGATCGGCGAGCGCCTTGCCGCCGTGGCGCTCCAGCGCGTCTACCAGACCCGCGCGGTCGGCCAAGCCCCGCGCGTGACCAAGGCCGAGCTCCAGGGCGACGCTTGGGTCGTCACCTACGACCGCCCCGTCGCCTTGCAGGGCGACGGCAAGGGCTGGGCCGTCCAGAAGGCCGATAGCTCCTGGGCTTTCGCCACGGCCAAGGCCGAGGGCGCGAAGGTGACCGTCGCCGCCGCGGACGTGAAGGCGCCGAAGGCCGCCCGCTACGCCTGGGCCAACTTCCCCGAGGTCTCCGTGGTCTCCGCCGGCGCCGATGCGCTGCCGGCCGGCCCGTGGCGCAGCGACAAGTAAGCCGGCGTTTCCCTGTGCGGCTGCTTCGCCTCCTCCTCGTCTCGGTCGCCTGCCTCGTCGCCCGCGCCGAGGTCGTCGCGCCCCCGCCCGCCGGCCTCAAGGTCCTCACGGCCGGGCACAGTTTCCACGTGTGGATGCCGCCGCTGGTGGCCGCGATGGCCAAGGCCGTCGGGATCCAAGGGCATGAGCAGCTCGCGATTTCCTCGATCGGCGGCTCCATGGTGATCCAGCACTGGAACCTCCCGCCCGAGCGGAACAAGGCCAAGCCGGTGCTCCTCGCCGGCCGGGCCGACCTCTTCACGATGGCGCCGACGTTCCTGCCCGATCCCGGCATCGAGAACTTCGTCCGCCTGGGGCTGGAGCATAATCCCCGTCTGCGTTTCACCCTGCAGCAGAATTGGGCGCCGTTCGAGGATCCGGAAGTCTGGCTCAAGCCGGTGAAACCCAAGTCGATCGACCGCGATGCGATCACCGTCGCGCAGCAACGCGCCAAGCACGACCCTTACTTCAAACTGATTGACCAGCATGTCCGCGAGCTGAACAGCCGACTCCCCGCGGCCAAGATCGCCGTGGTGCCGTGCGGCGAGGCCGTGCTCACCCTGCGCGCCAAGGTGATCCAGGGCGCGGCGCCCGGCATCAAGACCCAGAACGAGCTCTTCACCGACGTGCTCGGTCATCCCGGCCCGCAGATTCGGGTGCTCTGCGCCTACTGCCACTTCGCGACGATCTACCGCCGCAGCCCGGTCGGCCTACCGCTCCCCGCCCAGCTGGCCCAGGCTCCGGAGGCCGAGAAGCTCAACCGACTGCTGCAGGAAATCGCCTGGCAGGCGGTCTCCGAGCACCCCTTGAGCGGCGTCGGCAAGTAGGTTGGCCCGGTCCTCCGGCGGTTCGTGGTTTGACCCCGCCCCAAAGCCCGCCAGCCTGCGAGGCGTGAGCCCCCGAGCATGGAAGTAAGCATCTTCAACGACGTCCTCGGCCCCGTCATGCGTGGGCCGTCCAGCTCTCATTGCGCCGCCGCCTTGCGCATCGGTCGGCTGGCTCGCGACCTCATGGGAGGCGAGGTCGCCGAGGTCCTCGTCGAGTTCGATCGCGCCGGTTCCTTGCCGACAACCCATGATACTCAGGGGTCCGACATGGGGCTCTTCGGAGGGCTCATGGGTTGGGAGGCCGACGACGAGCGGCTGCCGGATTCGCTCGCGCTTTTCCGGCAGGGCGGGGGGCTGGCCCGCTTCGAGACCGTCGACGTCGGCGACCCACATCCCAATACCTACCGACTGACCCTGCGCAACGCGCGGGCTACCCATTTCCTCCGGGCCATCTCGACCGGCGGCGGCATGATGGAAGTCGTCGAGATTGACGGTATCGATGTCTCGCTCCACGGCGACGCGCACGTCACGTTGCTCGAGGTGAAGGCGGCGCCCGACGACCTCCGCGAGGAGGTGTTGCGCGTCGACCACGAGGGGAGTGCTTGGTTCGTCACCGCTGGGCGTTCGCTGCTGGCCGTCCATGGCCGCGGCTTCCTGCCGACCGCGACACTGACGGCCTGGCGTCAGGCGGGCTGGATCGCCCGCGCCTGGAATCTCGGCCCGGTGCTGCCGGTGCCCACCGTGCGGAGTAGTCACGTGCCCTACCGGAGCTGCGCCGAGATGCTGGCGACGCCGGAGGCCGCGACCGAGCCCCTTTGGCGTCTCGCCGCGCGCTATGAGCAGGAACGCGGTGGGCTGACCGAGTCCGAAGTCCTCGCTCGGGCCGTCGGGTTGGTGCGCCTCCTGCGTCGTTCCATCGAGCAGGGCCTCGCCGGCACCACCTATGCCGACCGCGTCCTTGGCAGCCAATCGCCGGCCTTCGCCCAGGCGATGCGGACCGGTCGCTTGATCGCCGCCGACCCCTTGAACCGGGCCATCCTCTACGTGACCGCCCTGATGGAGGTGAAGAGCAGCATGGGCGTCATCGTCGCCATGCCGACCGCCGGTGCCTGCGCGGCCCTCCCGGGTATCGTGCTCGCCGTCGCGGAAGAGCGCGGACTCGATGATGAGACTACCGCCAAGGCCCTCCTGGCCAGCGGGGTCATCGGCGCCTTCATCGCGACGCGGTGGACCTTCGCCGCTGAGGTCGGCGGTTGCCAGGCGGAAGGCGGCTCGGCGGCCGCGATGGGCGCCGCCGCGCTCGTCGACCTGGCCGGCGGCTCCGCGACCCAGGCCTGCGCCGCGGCCTCGCTCGCCTTGCAGTCCATGCTCGGCCTCATCTGCGACCCGATCGCCAACCGCGTCGAGGCTCCCTGTCTCGGCAAGAACGTGCTCGCCGCGACCAACGCGCTCGCCTGCGCGAACATGGCGCTGGCCGGTTTCGATCAGGTCATCCCGTTCGACGAGGTGGTCGACGCCGCCAAGGCCGTCGCCGAACGCATGCCCCGCGAACATCGTTGCACCGCCCTCGGCGGGCTTTCCGATACCCCGACCTCCCGCTCCATTGAGAAACGCCTTGCCGCCGCCCGCGGCTGCGGTTCCGGGGGCTGTGGTTGCGGCTGAAATCTTACCCATATTATGAAGGCCCTCTCACTGCTTCTCGTCCTGCTGGCCACCTCATTGGGCGGGGCCGGCTTGCCCGCCGACCTGGTGGCCGAACAAGCCCGGCTGCAGGCGCAGCTGACCGCGCGCGCCGCCGGCTTCGGCTTCGCCGACGTCGCGGACCTCCGGAAGTTCGACGCCGCGCCGGACGTCGCCCTGGCTTTGTCGCGCCAGCAGTTGCTGCGCAAGGTCGGCGCCCCTGCGCTGCAGGCTTTCCGGCAGGAGGCTTCGCCGGCCGCCTTCCTCGCGTGGCTCTGGGAGGACGCGACGGCCTTGAACCTTTTCCTCGAAGCGGCCACGCCGCTGGGCTTGAACCAGGGCGACGAGGACAAGTGGTCGGTCAAGACCGAGACGTTGGCCCGGTGGGCACGGCTTTGGCAGGCGGACCCGGACTCGCGCCGCGGCTTGCCGCTGCGTTTGGCGATGGCGACGGCTCTCCTGCCGCCGGGTGAAGGTAACCATGGCGCCGGGCAGCAGGTCCCGCCGCCGGACCCGCTCGGACGCTACCTGCATTTCAAGCAGGCCTACCTGGCGAAGGAACTTTACCCGAGCTTCGAGCGACACTCCGTCTGGGAATACATGCAGGTCGTCTCCTCGCCCGCCTCCGACGCCGACCTCGCGTGGACGCGCCGGATGGTGAACACGTGGCGCCCGGACCTGCGCGCCAAGGAGATGGTGGTGAAGACCGTGAGCGAGGTGAAGTATGGCAACTCCCCGCACCCCTATGGCGACTACAAGGACGTGCTCGATGGCGGCGGCAAGTGCGGCCCGCGTTCCTCGTGGGGCGTCATGGTCTGCCAGGCTTTCGGCCTGCCCGCCGTCGGCGTGGCGCAGCCCGGGCACGCCTGCGTGGCCTTCAAGACGGCCTTCCCCGAAACCCAACCTCAGCCCGGCAACATCTGGAAGGTCGATTACGGCGCCGGCTGGGAGAAGTCCCGGATCAACGGTCTGAGCGGCCCGGATTTCCTGCAGGCCGTCGCGGCCCGCTCCCGCGCCGCCGAGTTCACGCAGGTCGAGCGCACCCGCTGGTTGGGTGCGGCGGTCGCCCCGGCGGCTCCCGCCCAAGTGGCCTTGAAGGCCTTGCTCGTCGCCCAGATGGCCGAGGTGCGTCGTGCCAAGGTGGTCTTTGGCGTGGGCGATAACGCGGCCGAGGCCGAGAAGGAACCACCGACCAAGGCCGCGGCTCCGGTGGTGGCCAAGCCGGCGCCGGTCGTGGTCGGCGCGGGTGCGGCGACCCTCCCGGCGGCGGGTTTTAGCAAACTCGGCGGGGCTCGGTCGCATGAGAGTATCGACGGCGGTCGGCAGGTCTATTTCGAGAAGAACGCCGCGAATACGTGGGCCGAGTTTCCGGTGGAGGTCGCCCGTCCCGGTAAGTACCTGATCGTCCTCCGCGCGGCCACGCCCAATACCAGTCAGACCGTCGACCTCGCGGTCAGCGGACAGAAAGTGGCCACCCTCGCGGTCCCGAATTCGCAGGGCCTCTGGGCCGACACCCCGGCCGTGGAGGTCGAACTTCCCGCGGGCCCGCAGGTGCTCCGGCTCACGGTGCCTTCGCAGCGGGGTCTGGCCTTGAAGCAGATCGAGCTGCGCGCACGTTGAGCGGAAGCGCCCGCAAGCCGGCCTCGCCTCAGTCCCGGCTTGCGGGGCGATGGCCGCACGGAAGGATGACGGCATGCGTCTGCTTGCCCTGCTTTGCCTGACCGCCGCATGGGCGGTCGCCGCCCCCGCACCGACCAAGACCGAGCCGACGAACGCGCAGGAGGCCGCGGCGAAGAAGGCCGCCCAGGATAAGGTCGTCGATGAGCGCTACGCGGCGTGGGTGGCCAAGCTTTCCCCGGCGGAGCAGGAGTGGGAGCGCATCCTGCAACAGCAGCTCGGCAACTTCTACCTGCCGCTGCACCAGCGCGACAAACTCGCCGGGAAGTCCAATGCCTGGGATTTCGTGAAGGACGACCCGAAGCTGCCGCGCGTGCTCCTCATCGGCGATTCCGTGTCGCGCGGCTATACCCAGCCGACCCGGGCGGCCCTCGCCGGCGTCGCGAACGTACACCGCGCCCCTGCGAATTGCGGTCCGACGGCGTCGGGCGTGAAGAATCTCGAGGCCTGGCTGGGCGTCGGCAAGTGGGACGTCATCCACTTCAACTTCGGCATCCATGACCGCGGGACGCCGTCGGCCGACTATGTGCGGCGGCTGGAGGCGATCGTCGCCCGGCTCGAAAAGACCGGCGCCAAGCTCGTCTGGGCCAGCACCACGCCGATCCCGGATAACCCGGCGCAGAAGCAGACCGCCCGGTCGATCGTCGAGAAGAATGCCCTCGCGGCCGAGGTCATGCGGAAGCATGGCATCCCGACCGCCGACCTGTTCGCCGCCATCACCCCGCGGCTGGCCGACCTCCAGAATCCAAACGACGTGCACTTCACGGCCGCTGGCTATGAGTTCCTGGGCGCCCAGGTCGCGGCGGCGATCCGCGCGGCCTTGCCGCCGGCGGCGCGCTAGGCCTATGACGGTGAGGTGGTTTGACCCGGGTCGCCGAGCCGGCAGACTGCCCGCGTGTCCCCGTCAGTAAATATCTATTATAGCCAAGAGTACGCCCTCGCGACCGGCCTCGAGACCATCACCAAGTCGGCTGAGGTCGCCGCGGCGATCGCCGCCGACCCCACGTTGGCCGTCCGGCTCGTGGCGCCGGTGCCGGCGACCCGCGCCGAGCTCCGGGCCATCCACGAGGAAAGCTACCTGAGGACGGTCTTCGCCGCGGGGCCCGGCGAGCTCCCGACCGGGCCGCGCACGCCCGAGCTGCGGCGCAGCCTGCTCGCCTCGACGGGCGGCATGCGCGATGCCGTGGCCGAGGCTCTCCGGGCGGGACGTTCGGGCAGCCTATCCAGCGGCCTGCACCATGCCCGCCGTGGCGCCGGGGAGGGTTTCTGCACCTTGAACGGACTCGCGTTGGGCGCCCTGCGCGCGCTTCAGGACGTCGCTTCGGTCGGCATCCTCGACCTCGACGCCCACTTCGGTGGCGGTACCTTCGACATCCTCGGAGAGCACCCGCAAGTCCGCCTCGCGGACGTGAGCGTGAACGGCTACGATCAGTGGGAGCCGACCGCCCCGGCCCGCCACCACGTCGAACTGGTCACCGACCCGGCCAGCTACCTGGACGCGGTGTCGCGGGCGCTCCAGGCGCTCGAAGGGGTGCGCTGCTTGCTCTACAACGCCGGGATGGACGTCCATGAGCGGGCCGGCGGGATCAAGGGACTGACGACGGAGGTCGTCCAGCGACGTGAGGCGCTGGTCTTCGGCTGGGCCCGGCGGCGCGGCATCCCCATCGCCTTCGCGCTCGCCGGCGGCTACCGCTGGGGCGGGCTGACGTTGGCGCAGGTCGCCGCGCTGCACCTCGAGACGGTGCGGGCCTGCGCGGCGGACTGAGCCTTCGCCCTTGCCTGCGTCCGGACGGATTCTATGAGATTCCCCATGTCCGTTCCCGTCGTCCATGTCGCCCGCGCCGGCGCCGAGTTCGCGACCTGTCCCGCGACCGAGGTTCCGGCCCGGCTGGCCGCTGGCGAGTTCCTGCCGACGGACCACTACTGGGCCCCGGGCATGGCGGCCTGGCGCCAGCTCGCGGAGTTCGCGCCGACGCGGCGCCGGCTACCGTTCCCCCGGCCCGTGCCGGACACCCCCAACCTGCTCGATGGCATGTTCGGGCGCGAGCACCGCACCGCCGGGCTCGCCCGTTTCTGGGATCTGCTGGCCGCCACGCCCGCGGGCGAGACCGTCGACGGGGAGGCGCTCCGCCGCATCGAGGCCGACACCGGCGTGAACGTGCGCACCCGCTGCGCCAAGGAGCTCGCCGCGTGGTATCAGGCCATGGTGGGCGACGTCCTGTCCGACCGCGTCTTCTCCCCCGAGGAGCAGGCGAACCTCGCCGCGCTCGCCTGGAGCTTTGGGTACGATACCGCCCAGGCCCAGGCCATGCACCGCGCGGCCTTCACCGCCTACTTCCGGGCCGGCCTGACCACGGCGCTGGCCCGCGACGTCCCGCCGGACCAGCGGGCCCGGTCGATCGCGGCCTTGTCGGAGCAGGTGCCCTTGCCCGCCGGCGAGGTCGCGGGGCTGGTCCGGGAGGCCGTGCGGGCCCATCTCGGTCAGGCCGTGCAGGCCGCCGTGGAGCGCGACGAAGGCCGCGAGCTGATCGCCCCGCCGCAGGCGCGCGGACTCCGGACGCTCGCCTTGGCGATGGGCCAAGATCTCACGCGCGACCACCCGGAACTCGCCGCCCGGCTGGAGCTCGCCGAGCGCGGCTGGCAGGTCGCCCGGGGCGAGCTCGTGCCCGTCGCCACCGACCTCGTGCTGGGCAGCGCCGAGGTCTGCTACTGGACCCGGCGCGTCGACCTCATCCAGAACAAGCGTGTCACCGTGCGGCGCAACTTCGGTGGCCTCGTCGGCTCGACCGGCTCGATCCTCGGGGTGCGTTACCGCGCGGGCAGCTACCAGGTCGCCCGGCAGACGGAGGACCAGATGATCCAGGTCGATAGCGGCACCGTGCTGTTCACCTCCTCGCGGGTGGTCTTCGACGGCGCGCTGAAGAATTTCAACTTCAAGCTGGGCAAGGTCCTCGACGTGATGGAGTTCTCCAACGGCGTCGGGATCAGCCGCGACTCGGGGTCCGACGTCTACTTCTGCTTCGGCGCCGACGGGCACGAGGCTGCCGCCATCCTGCGCCGGCTGGTGCGCGAGGCCAAGGGCTGAGCCCTCAGGCCGGCGGGACGTCGAGCGGCTTGAGGAAGTGCTGACCCTGGCCGTTGGGGAGCACGAGGTAGAGGGCGCAACGTTGCGTCTGCGCCAGCGCAAGCATGACCGGCCACTGCGCCTCCTGTACGCCGGCGACGATGAGCATCGGTCCGAGGTCGTTGGATTCGATCGCGGTCCCCCGGTGGACCAGGTCCAGGTTGTGGTTCAGCCAGCGGCCGAGCTGCCGGGCCAGCATGCGCAGGTCCGACTGGGCGGGTTCGATCTTGGATTCGTCGACCACCGCGCCCAGCGGTACGGCGAAGGTATGCTCCAGCGTTCCCATGCGCGGACGGGGCTCAGGCTTGCTTGATCAGCTCGGCCGTCGCGGGGACGTCGGAGATGATCTGGTCTGGGTCCGGACCCACGCCGATGTAGCGGAGGTTCGGGAGGGAGGGCAGGGAGCCGCCGCGCGCGGCCAGGCGGACGATCTCGGCCATCGTGAAGGCCACGTAGCGGCGGGCTTCGGCGGGGAGCTGGGCGAAGGAGCGAACCTTGGTGATGTCGGCGGTCCAGCCGGGCAGGGTGGCGTAGATTGGCTGCAGGGTGCGGCGAACCGCGTCGTTGCGGGGGACGCCGGTGACGACCTTGCCGGCCGGGTCGCGGTAGCCAGTGCAGACGAGCAGGTCGCCGCCCTGCCAGCCGCCGTGGGGCGAGAGGGCGTCGAGCTTGTTGAGGACGAGGTCGTCGTACCCGCCGTAGCGGAGGGCGTCGGCCTTCTCGACCAGGTCGGACCAGCCGACCATGCGCTGGCGGCCGGTGCTGGTGCCGAACTCCAGTTTGGCGAGCGCGCGCTGGAGCGGGTGCTCCTCCGGCATCTTCGTCAGGAAGACGTGCGTACCCACCTTGGTGTCGTACGCCTTGCAGCAACCGACCGTGTGGATGGCCTGCACTGGGATCCCGGCGGACTGGAAGAATTCCGGCGTGTAGGTGTGGGACGCGGTGACGTTCGGGGCGAAGCCCGCGCGCTTATCGAGCCAGTAGGCCTGGCCGAACTCGCCGATGATGCGGCGGTCCGCGGCGAGGTCGCCGAGGATGCGTTCACGCACGTCCCCGATGGCGTGGGCGAGGGCAGCCCCGGCCTGCCAGTAGCACTCGAGCACCGCGGCGTGGTCGAAGGTGAAGGGTGCCGGGCCGGTGAAGCGGGTGAAGTCGAACTCCGCGGCGGTGAAGACGCCGGACTCGATCGCGCCCTTGTTGGCGCGGAGCTCCGCCTCGGTGAGTTTGGCGAAGAGCCCGGCCCACTTCTCGGGCGAGAGTTTGCACACGTCGCGCACGATCGCGGTGGTGCGATGGAGGCGGGCGGAAAGGCGCGTCGCGTAGTCGGCCTTCGCCCCGAGGAACTCCGAGTAATGGAGTTGGAACTGGCCGACCTCGTCGGCATAGGCCGGCGTGATGCCGCGGCCGGTGGAGCCGCGGGCCTCGTGGCCGAGGACATTGACCCGGTAGTCCTCCCAGGCGAGGTCGAGGATGCGGTGCGCGACATCGCTGATCATGCAGCGCTCGTCGATGAGCAGGCGCGAGAGGACCGGGATACCGATCTTCTCGAGGGGCAGGGCCTCCCAGAGGGCCTTGCGGGGGTCGGCGACGACGCCGGCGCCGAGCGCGAGGCAGGCCACGTCGTGTTCGGCGACGCCGCCGGGGAGCAGGTTGAGCTTGAGGCCGGCGACGGTGTGGCCGGAGTTCGCGCCGCCGTTGACCTTGAGGACCGTGCCGACCACGTCACGGCGGCCGCTGAGCAGCTGGAGTTCGCGGACGATCTCAGGGATGAGGCGACCCTTGCCCTCGTCCCCCATGCTGATGCCGACGTCGGCGATGAGGTGGCTGCGGAAAGGAGTGAGGGCCATGGACAGGAGGGAGGGTCGCGACGGGCAGGGCCGGCCGCTGGGCGGGTGTCGACGGACGCGGCTTAGGCGTTGGCGCCCTTCTGGCCTTCGTAGAAGGCGTTGATCTTCGTGGACACGTCCCGGTAGCCGGAGTCGGCCATGTAGATGATCTTGTACTCGTCGACGGCTTCCTTAGCCTTGCCCATCTGGTCGAAAGCGTTGCCGAGCTCGTAGATGACCTCCTTCTTGAGGTCGTTCATCATCGCGATCTCGGCCTTGGCCGAGCTCAGCTGCTCGACGGCGAGGTCGAACTTGCCGCCAAGGATGAAGGCGCGGCCGATGGCCAGCAGGGCCGGCTGGCGGAACTTCGGGTTACGCTGCGCGTACTGCAGCTGCTGGACGGCTTCCTCGATGCGCAGGGCGCCGAGCAGCAGGCTGCCGAGCTCGTAACGGAAGGCGTAGTCGTTAGGGTAGCGCTCCACCAGGCTGGCGGCGGTCTTGAGGCGGTACTCGCCGAGTTCCTTCTCGTTGGCGTCGAGGCCGGCCTGGGCGGCGGCGTCGCCCGTGGCGACGGCCTCCCGGAGGGTCTTGGAGGTCTTCTCAAAGCGGGTCACGATCAGGTCGCTCTCCTGGCGCTCGAGGGAGGAGTCGGCCCGGCCGAGCGTGGTCTGGCGGCCGCGCTGGAGCCAGGCGATGGCGGAGTCGAGGTCGCCGGCGGCGATGAACTGGCGGACGATGTCGCGGTAGAGGTCGAGGCTGTCGGGCTCGGCCTGGATCTTCTCGGCCAGCGCGGCGGCCTGCTCGAGCGCGGTGCCGGCGTCGGTGACGGTGCGGGCGGCCTGCTCGAGGCGGAGGGCCTCGTCCTTGTCCTTGAGCTTGGATTGGAAGTCGCCCTTGGAGTCCTCCCAATTGCCCTTCTTCATGGTCTTGTTCACCGAAGCCTTGCGGACGGCCTCCTGGAGGTCGCCGTTGCCCGGGAAGGCCTTGAGGCCGGCGTCGGCCGCGGTCAGGGCGTGGTCGTACTCATGGCCGGCAATCCACGCGTTAGCGAGGTCGACGTAATGCCGGACGTTCTTGGGGTCGGCGGTGGCCAGTTCCTCGTAGGCGAAGGCGGCGAGCTCGTAGAACTCGAGTTTGGCGGCGGCCAGGGCGATGGTGCGGTTGGCGACGGCGTCCGTCGGCTTCTTGGCGAGGACCTCCTCGGCGGCGGCGATCGCGGCGACCGGGTCGGCCTCGGCGGCCTTGGCGGCCTTGCCCGCCATCAGCCCGCCGACGAGACCGTCAAAGAGGCCTTTCTTGGTGCCGAGGATGGTCTTCTGGGCCCGGCGGAGGCTTCGGCGCACCTCGAGGCAACCCGGGTTGCGGGCGAGGATGCCGGTGAGGATTTCCATGGCATACTGCGGGTTGGTCTTCAGCTGCTGCTCGGCGGCGGCGACCTGCTTCTGCAGGCGGGGGTCGAGTTCGGTGAGGGCGACTTTTTTCATGGAAAGCGAGTGGGGGAGAACCAGCGGAAACTGAACCTCGGTGGGCGGGGGGTCAATCCCTTGGACGTGAAAAACGCAGGTGGCGGCGGAGGGCTCCGCGCAAGGGTCCGGCGATGATCCTCCCGACGCACCCCGCCGCCCCGCAGCGGCAGGGGTGGAAGAGGCTTTCCGCCAGCGAGAAGCCATAATCGAAGGTGATCTCCTCGCCCGCCGCCACCGGCCCCAGGGCGGTCAACCAGGCGGTCTGTTCCGCTCCCATGTAGACCAGCTCGGCGTTAGGTTCGCAGGAGTGGTTGGCGTGGCGCGCCGGGTTCGAGTCGACAGCCCCGTCGAGCCAGAGCCCCGGGGCGAGTTCCAAGGTGTAGGTCGGCGCGCCCGGCCTGCCGGGGTCGGGCGGGGCGGTGGTCGTCGTTCCGGTGTAGGGAGCGAAGCGTTCGCCGGACGCGAAGGAACGAAGGGCGAAGAGCCCAAGACCGGCGATGGGGGACGGACGCGACTCGACCCCAGGCGCGTTCATGCCTCGGGCCGGAGGTCGCGCGTCATCAACGCCGTCACGCCCGCGCGCGGGTCCAGACCTTCGTACAGGATCGCGTGGAGGCAGAAGAGGATCGGAGCCTGCACCCCGCGTTGCCTAGCCAGACGCGTGAGCGTGTCGGTGGCGCGATGGCCCTCGACGGCTTCGCGGCGATGGGCGAGGGCGGCCAGCGTGCCTCGGGGGTCGCGGGCCACCTGTTCGCCCAAGGTGCGGTTGCGGCTCCAGCTTCCGTGCGCCGTCGCCATGAGGTCGCCGACGCCGCCGAGTCCGAGGAAGGTTTCCGCGCGTCCGCCCAGGGCGACGCCGAGGCGAATCATCTCCTGCAGCGCGCGGGAGAGCACGGCGGCCTTGGCGTTGTCGCCGAGGTCCAGTCCGTCGCACAGCCCGGCCCCGACCGCGTAGACGTTCTTGAGCGTGCCGCCGATCTCGACGCCGGCGACGTCGGAGGAAGTATAGGCGCGCAAGGTCGGTCCGCTCACGGCCGCCTGGACGGAACGGAGCACATCATCGTCCTTCGCCGCCGCCAAGACCAGCGCGGTCGGTAGGCCGCGCGCGACCTCGGCCGCGTTGCTCGGTCCGCTGAGCGTGGCGACGGGGATGGGTCCGAAGGCCCGGTCCATCAGTTCGCTGGGGCGCAGCAGGGTCGTCTGGTCCAGCCCCTTGCAGAGCGAGATCGCCATCCGCGTCGACGAGGCGCGTACGGCCGGCCCGATCTGTTCCAGCAAGGCCGGCAGGCCTTTCGAAGGGCAGGCCAGGAACACCAGATCGGCGTCCATCAAGGCCGGCAGCGGTTCGAGGCCGATCTGGATCGAGTCCTCGAGCCGTTGGCCGGGCAGGTAGTCCGTGTTCTCGCGGGTGCTCGCCAGGGTGAGCGCGTGCTCCAAGCGGCGGGGCACCAAGGTCACGGTATGGCTCTGCCGAGCGAGGTGGATGGCCATCGCGGTGCCCCAGGCACCGGCCCCGAAGATTACGCAGTTCATCGGGATTTGCGGGCGCGGACCTTGCCGGCCCAGCGGCGGACGGCGGCGACGGCGTCCCGGTGGAGGTTGGCTTCCGGCCGCACGAAAGGCGGCGGGGTGGGCGTGAGGCCGAGGAGGTCGTGCAGTACGAGGATCTGCCCATCGCACCCTTTACCCGAGCCGATGCCGATGGTCGGGATGCCGACGGCGGCCGTGATCGCGGGCATGAAGGCCTCGTCGACGCACTCGACCACTAGGGCGAAGGCGCCGGCTTCAGCGACCGCGACGGCGTCTGCGAGCAACCGGACCTGATCCTCGGGCGTGAGGCCGCGGCGGCGGTAGCCGGTCGAGTGGACGCGCTGCGGGAGCAGGCCGACATGCCCCATGACGGGGATGCCGGCGTCGACGAGTTTGGCGATGGCGGGCGCGAGGGTGGCGCCGCCTTCGATCTTCACGGCCTGGGCGCCGCCATCCTGAAGGAAGCGGCGACCGTACCCGAGGAGCTTGGAGAAGTTGTCGTGCGCCAAGGCGAAGGGTAGATCGCCGACGATCAAGGCCTCGGGCTTGGTCCGGGCGACGGCGGCGGTGTGATGGATCATCATGTCCATCGTCACCCCGATCGTGTCCGGCATCCCGAGCACCGTGTTGCCGACCGAGTCGCCCACCAGCAGGAGGTCGGCGCCGCCTTCCGCCGCGATACGGGCCGTGACGGCGTCATAGGCCGTCAGGCAGACGATGGGCCGGACGCCTTTGAGGGCGCGGATGGACCGGGTGGTGGACTTCACGTCGAAGGTGCTACTCTGTGACGCTCCGCTTGTAAAGCGTGGGGAAGTGGTCGTAGGGTGGGTGCATGTTCCGCCGTCTGGCCAGATTGCTCAGCAGGAAGGAGTACCGCGCGGGCGCCTACGCCCACCCGGACCTCGACGCGCAGACCGGCCTGACCTGGCATGTGCGCCTACGGCTGCTGCTGACGGGACGCGGGGGCGTCGACCCGACGGACGACAAGCCAGGTTTCTGGATCGAGCATCGCCGCTGGCTGCTGCTCCTCGGGGCGCTGGCCCTCGCCTGGCTAATCGTCGAGAGCGCCTTGGCTTGGAACTTCTTCGACGGCTGAATCAATCGGCCCTGCGCAGCCGCAGCTTGAGCGGGAGGAACTTTAGCTCGTCGCGGAAGGTCACGGTCCGGCCGGTCTTCTCCGCCCAGGCCTGGAGCAAGGCGTGCAGCCAAGGCAGCGAGCAGCGCGCGGCTACGAATGTGAGCCGGAAGTCGTCGCCCTGGACCGACCAGCGCAAGCCCTCGGCTCGGAAATTCACCGGCGCGGGCTGACCGTTGAGTTCGACCGTGATATCCGCGTCCTCGGTGCCGAGCGTCAGCGCCGTGATGCGACCGGCGCCACTCAGGCGGCGCGTCACGGCCTCCGCGATGAGGGTCTCGAGCGCGTTCACGCGGCGGGGAAGCCGAGCAGGGTTACGCCGAGCTCCTTGGCCCGGGCGATGACCGCCGGTTTGTCGATGAGGATGACCGCGTCGGCCTCGAGCGCGGCGCGGCGCACGCCGCCCGCCACCATGCTCTCCAGGGTCTGCAGGCCGAAGCACGGGACGTCGAAGCGCCAGTCCGGGGCGTGTTTCGCGGCCTTGGTGAGCAGCATCTCTTTGCCGCCGGTCGCCGCGCACCGCTTGAGCATGTTGTCGGTCCCTTCGAAGGCCTCGACCGCGATCACGGTGCCCTTCGCGGTCACCACTGCCTGGCCGACGTCGAGCCGGGCCATCTCTCGCGCCATGCGCACGCCGAAGGCGAGCTCGTCGTCGTCGACCCTGGTGAGCCAGCCCGTGAGGCAGCCTGGCGTGGCGAGGTGGTCGTCGAGGAAGACGCGGGCGTCGAGCATGCGCACGCCGGTCGCCTCGATTTCGCGGGCGACGCCCCCGAAGATGGTCTCCGCGTTACGCTCCTTCAGCGAGGCGAGTAAGGCCACCAGCTTCAGGTCCGGGATCATCCCGGAGAACAGCTTGCGCGGCGTGACTTGGCCGGCCATGAGCGCACCCGCGACCTTGAGCTCCGCGAGGGCCTCGAGCAGTCCGCCGAGTTTGCCCACGGGGACGGATCGGCGGTGCGCGGGTTCGAAGGTGGCGATCAACGTCGGGTCGGTCTCTTCCTCAAAGGCCACCAGCCGGATTTGGGCGCCGCGGGCCCGGGCGCATTCGATGAGCAGGGCAGGGTAGCGTCCCTTGCCGGCGATCACGGCGATGGGCCGGGTCGGGTCGAAGTCGGCGGGGAGGAAACGCGAGGCGGACGCCATGGGGGCATCGTTCCCGGTGAAGGGGCCGGGCTCAAGCCTGCTTTGGGTTGCCAGTCGCCGTCGGGGTGGGCGTAATCCCCGCATGTCCGCCGTGCTCGGCATCTTCGGAGGCTCCTTCGACCCGCCCCATGTCGGGCACGTCGCCGCCGCCACCGCTGCGTGGCGGGAGCTCGGGTTGGCTCAGGTGGTCGTGCTTCCCGCCGGGCAGGCCCCTTTGCGCGACGGGCCGCCACGCGCCTCGGCCGCCGACCGAATCGCCATGACTCGTCTGGCTTTCGCGGACGCCGCCTGGGCGAGGGTCGATACGCGCGAGACGCTCCGTGCCGGCCCGAGCTGGTCCATTGATACTGCCCGGGAACTCAGCCGGGAGCATCCGCAGGCTCGGCTGGTCTGGATCCTCGGGGCCGATCAGTTGGGTCGTCTGGAGCGCTGGAAAGATGTCGTCGACCTCGCCGGCTTGGTCGAATTCGCCGTGCTGGCGCGCGACGGCCTGACGGTCGAGGTGCCCTCCGCCTTGCGCGGCCAGGTGCGGCTCCATCGGCTGGACGCGCCGTCGGTCGAGGTCTCCTCGACGGACCTGCGGGAGCGGTTGCGGAACGGTCAGCCGACAAACGGCTTGCTCCCTGCCGTGCGCCGCCACATCGAAGAGCACGCCCTTTACCAAGCCTGACCATGTCCGCCCTCAAGAAGAAGCCCGCCGCCAAACCCACCAAGTCCGCCAAGCTCGCCAAGGCGGTCAAGGTGAAGAAGGTCGCCAAGGCTCCGGTCAAGGTCACCAAGGTTCCGGTCAAGCCGGCGGCCAAGCCCGCCAAGAAGGTCTCGAAGCCCGTGTCCAAGCCGGTTGCCAAGCCCGCCCCGGTCCGTCGTGCCGCCGCCAAGTCCAGCGCCCTCAAGGCCAAGGGACGCTCCGCGAACATCGTTCCGGCCGCCCCGGCCGTCGCCTTCCAGCTGCCGCTGATGCCTGCCCACCTCGTGGCCGCCGTCAAGGCTCTCGACGAGAAGAAGGCTAGCGATCTCCGCGTCCTCCAGCTCGGGCAGCTTTCCTCCGTCGCGGATTTCCTCGTGGTCGCCACCGGTAACTCTGAGCCGCACCTGCGCGCGCTGCGCATCGAACTGGAGCGCGTCGTGGAAGCCGCCGGTTCGAAGACCCGGACTGAGGCCCACAAGGACAGCGGTTGGTCGGTCGTCGATGCGTTCGACGTGATCTTCCATCTTTTCCGCGACGACACCCGTCGAAGCTATGGCTTGGAGTCGCTATGGAAGGATGGCCTTGATATCCCGGTCGCCGCGATCCTGAAGGCCTGACCGTCATCAGGAATTAGGGAGTAGGAAATAGGAAATAGGGATTAGGGAGCAGGGGTTAGGGGT
>Ga0255108_1000153_pt1 | contig 21253 bp, 20 predicted proteins | sample Law_Miss_RepA_8h_FD_188469 | JGI IMG/M metagenome (GOLD analysis project Ga0255108, IMG submission 188469) | Freshwater microbial communities from St. Lawrence River, New York, United States - Law_Miss_RepA_8h | ecosystem: Environmental > Aquatic > Freshwater > River | place: USA: New York... | reverse complement strand
CATACATCTTGTTGGGTTTGACGTCATCGTTGAGAAAATCAATTTCTGCTCGAGCGAACGAAATGAATACGGCATTGTCAAACCCAGGCTCAAGCTCAACTGAATTCAAAATGCCGACGACGCCGTACGCGATTCCGTTCAACTCAATCGTGCGGTTCTCTCCTGGCAAGACATCAAACTCGCGGGCTAAGCCGACGCCAATCACGGCTGCTCGAACATTGCTCTCTTCATCGAACTGATTGATCCAGCGTCCAGACACCAAATCAACTTGAAGAACTTCGGGCAAATTGCTATCGGTTCCGAGAACTGGAATCGGAACCGTCTCAAACTTTTCGCGCGCTTCTTCGTATGGGCTCACAACGATATTTGAAAGTTCAACCACAGCCGAAACCTTCTCAACTGTGTAGACGGTTAAAGCGCGTTCAACCGCATCGGTTGGAAGAGTTGGGTTCTGGCCGCCGAATGAACTTGAAGCAGCAGCTTCAATCAGGTTCGTTCCAAGTTTGGCGACTTTCTGTTTGAGGTCACCTTTTGCCGAATCGGTCAAACCAACTGATGCAATGATCGCTGCAACACCGATCATTGGGCCAAGAAGTAACAAAAGTGTGCGAACTTTGCGAGCGAGTAGGCCAGTAAAGGCAACTCGTACAAGATCCTTGAAAGTGCTCATGGCCGCAGGACCTCGTCGGAAACTATTCCTCCGTCAAGCATTGAGATTTTACGTACGGCCGAATTAGCAATACTCGTATCGTGGGTCACGATGACGACGGCGCGCTCGGAAGATCTCAGCCCTGAGAGAATTTCCATCACGTTTGCGGCATTTTTCGTATCAAGTGCACCAGTTGGTTCGTCGGCCAAAAGAATCTTTGGATCAGTCACGAGAGCCCGAGCGAGAGCAACACGCTGTTGTTCGCCTCCTGACAACTGAACTGGGCGGTGATCGGCGCGCCGACCAAGACCCACTTGTTCGAGAGACGCCATAGCTCGCTCTCGCCGTTCAGCAGGTTTGAGAGAACGGTATAACAGTGCTGTCTCAACATTTCCTAAAGCGTCTAGATGAGGAATCAAATGGAACTGTTGAAAAACGAAACCAATACTTCTTCCACGAACTCGGGTCCGAGCCGCGTCAGCGAGACGGGTGACTTCTTCGTCGCCGACGGTAATTGTGCCTTCGGTTGGGACATCAAGACATCCGAGTAAACCCAGCATGGTGGATTTGCCCGATCCAGAGGGACCCACAATAGAAACAAAGTCACCAGCGCGGATAATCAGCGATACGTCGCGTAGAGCCCAAACTGCGGCTTCTCCCGTTCCGTAAACCCGCGAGACATGACTGAGCTCCATGAGCGTCGGTGTTTCTAACGACTGGGTTGAGGACGATGTATTCATGAGACTTGATCAAGCAGCCGCGGCGACGTTGCCAGCAGCAATATCGACGACTACCAATTCGTCACCTTTCAAACCATCCTTGATTTCGACCCATTCTCCGTCAATCAAACCGATGGTGACTTTGACCCGAGTAATTGTGCCGGCATCATTCACGATACGGACTTCATCGCCGTCAGCTGAACGAAGCACCGCAGCGACGGGCACAGCCAGTACCTGCAAGGCCTCGGCGAGGGTGACATCAATAGAGACTGTTGCACCATCAACGGCGCTGAAATCTCCGGTAACCGTAATTGTGCCCTCGTACAGTTCTTCGCCAGCAGCACCCACGTTGGCGCTGTCATTAAGTTCGGAAATCACTCCCGGAAGAATCTGACCGCCAACTTTCAAGTCGACTGAAACTGCTTGACCGACTTCTAATTCGGCACGGTCGGTTGGGCTGACTTTCATCGTGATGGTGAATTGTGGTTCGGTCAGGCTCAGGACAACATTGCCTTGCAGAACAAATTCACCTTCATCAACTTCAACTTTGCCGATACGCGCTGGCCAGTCTGCGACGAGCATGTCTGAGGGTTTAAAGATCACGTCGTCGTTGATGACATTGATCGGAACTGTGACACTGCTTGAACCAGCCTTCAAAATGACTGTGCCACTTAAAGCCCGATAGTCGGCGCCATTTTGTGCGGTACCAGAAAGTTGATAGTTAACAGACGTGTCTTTGGTGACCGGAGCGTCAGCGACGATACGAAATGAACCCGTGCCACCTTCAGCGACGGTTCCTCCACCAACTAGTGACAGTTCAGGTAGATCGTCGCTTTCGATCGTGACTTCGGCAATGGTGGGATTGCCTAGGAAGTACCGATCGGTTTTGCCCGCAGGAGGTGTGTCGCTATTGATAGTTAAAACGAGAGTTTCATCTGGTTCAACCGTATTGTCGCGGCGAATCTGAATTTGAACATCAACGCTGTAATTTCCAGCATTGATTGTGTAGGTATCTCGATCAGGGGTTAAAAAGTCGACATCTTGGCTCGAGTTGCCTGACAACGTGACATTAAATTGGATATCGCGATTCGATTTAACCGATGTGCGAACCGTGAAGGTCACTGATGAACCTTCACTAATTGTTTCGCTACTCGCCTTAACCGTCAATAGTGGACGAAGTTCTGAGCCGTTAGCTGTGATGACGACGCGAACTTGGTTGGTATTGCCAAGCGCATAAGTTGGATCGTTGCCGAACTGAGTGGTCATCGCAACGATGATGTCCTCGTCGTCTTCAATGGTGTTATCGACGAAAGCCTGCGAGGTGAACGAAGTTGTTAACTCACCTGCCTTGATCGTTGCACTCCCCAAAATGGTGTCGTAATCGTCGTCATTGGCCGGATCATCACCAGCAGTAGCGCTTCCAGTGGTATTGAGTGCAATCGTCAAATCTGATGTTGGCGCGATATCGGCAGTAATCGTAAACGTCACCGACTCGCCTTCGTTAAGGCTGGACTTGTTAGACGCGATATTTAGAGTGGGCTTAACTACCGTCGGTCGAAGACTTGAACCACTTGAAGTTGGAACAGCCTGAGTCACAATAAATGCAGCGGTGTTTTCGCGACCCACTGAATATGCGGCTCCGTTCGGTGACAACGACGCGGTAATCGTCTCGTCGCTTTCGTTGCTTGAGCCGCTGTACTGCCTATCAAACTGCCATTTTGCTAAAGCTGTCCGGGTGTCTTCAGTAAATAGCGTGTCAATATCACGGATCTTGTAGCCACTGTCATTGAGAATTGTTTCTAATTGTTTGACATCGGGTCCAACACTTCCCACGGTCAGTTCGCGATAGAAGGAAAACTCACCCGGCACCGCGACAGCGGTTCGCCCATCAAGGGCGAAAACACCATCGCCAATTTCAACGGTGTCGCCGTCTTCGACATTGATCTGGCTGACCTTGCCGTCGACCGCGGAGTTGATCTTTTTCGTTTCATCTCGGCGTACTTCACCTGAAACTGTGAGCACGTCAGAGAGATCACGTCGTTCAACGGCACGCGGAGTAATGAGAAGCGTGTTGTTAGTCGATTCGCCTCCAGACTGGCGGCCGATCAACACGGCTGCTCCGATCACGGCGATAACGCCGGTCGCTAAAGCTATTTTCTTGATGGTAGACATTTAAGCTCCGTTTTCAATGGCATCGTTGATGCCAGTTTCGGTGAGACATGAATCTAAATCTCGTTGATTGAGATCGCCGTCGGCACTTTGAAAAGTTGTGGGGTTGATCAAACCTGAAGAATCAATTGCTGTATCAATCTTCCAACCCTTTTTCTTGAGGCAGTCAGATAGCAAGACAAAAGCCTCGTTGCGAGTCTTGATGTCATCAGGGCTCAAATTGGCGCGAGTTGTTGAGACCTCGTTGAGGATGTTCACAATGTCGCTACGTGCTGCGCATTTCTGAATGACTTCTAGATACGCGGGGTCTTGGTAAGCCGGGTTATTCGGATCCTGTAAGTCGCCCCGAATTGTTTCGCCTGAGTCCTTGATGCATCCCGAGAATTTTGAAAACGCGTCAAAAAGTTTCAGTTCGGGCGGACGGTCATCTTTGTTCAACGGAATTGTGTCAGTGGCCGATGCATCATCACCAGGTGCAATCGAATCACCAGTTGTTCCAGAATTGTTTGAGTCAGCCCCTACGGGTACCAAAGTTGACCTCATGGCGGCGACTTCTTCAGGTGTCATCACTTGAATGGAATCAACATCGCGAATAACCGTGGTTGTTTGGCTCGATGAACCGCACGAGGACAACAACAAAAGACTCGCACCAAATCCAAATAGGACCGAAGAACCCCCGTTCAACCTCACAACCAGAGACTACGGGTTGTGCCAGCGTGAGACCTTATTGTTCGGCAGATTTACTCTTCAGATGCAGATTCTTGATGGTCCTGGTGGAGGTGTTCGTGGCCGTGGCCGTATCCAGGATCACTTGGCCAGTTGGGTTGCAGTAGGTGCCATTGCTCGGGTGCACGTTGAATCAACTTCTCGAGTTCGTATGCCAGATCTTGCGTGATGCGTTGTACATCTGCACGTAGTTTTCCCTGACGTTCACAATTCATCGGTGCACCAATAACACCGTGATGACCTACTCCACGGTCAGTGAAATAAGCGGCAGTAGGTAACAAGGCTGCGCCAGTTCTCAGAGCCAGGGTCGCGGGGCCGGCTGGCAAAGTTGTCTTCTCACCGAAAAACTCAACCTCAATACCGCCGCCAGTGATATCGCGGTCGCTTAAGAGACAGAGCACTTCGTTGTTGCGTAGTGCTTTCAGTACTGCGGGCCCGGCTTCAGGACCAAGCGGAATGACCGTCATACCAAACTTGCGTCGTAAGTCGGCAAACCATTCAAAAAGCTCTGGAGGTTCGATTGGTTCAACCACTACGGTCATCTTGTTGCCGAGATCGGCGGCCCAACGTCCGGCCCACTCCCAACCACCGAGGTGAGGCAGTGCGAGTATCACGCCGTTGCCACGTTCAAGAGCTGGCAACAAGTTTTCGTGGTAGCCCTCGACGGTCATTGATGCGGCTACTTGTTCGGTACTTAGGGCCGGAAGTCGAAAGCTCTCGAGGTAATAACGCGCGTAACTATCGAAGACTTGTTGGGTCAGACGACGGATTTCAGTTGACGATGCCTGTGGACGAACGCGTCGCATATGCCGCTCAACCATTTTGCGCTTGTCTCGCATGCCGATCGATGTTGGAAGGCCGATGAGAGAGCCGACAGTTCCGGAAAGAAAACCAGGAATGCCCTTTGATAGCAGTGATCCCAGTTTGTAGGTGCCGACGATCAGAGAATCAGTGATTTCTTGTCGAGCATCGTGAGCCATGGATATCGGCAGTTGAAACGATAGTTAAGGGCGACGCGTCGTTGGTCGAGCACGACGTGATTGAAGTGCTGAGCGACGGCTCTGGCGACGTGAACGGCGTAGTTCAATTTTTGCTGCAGTGACAGGAGCGACCGCGGCTTGCTGCCAAACCTTTACAAAGCGTTGCACTGCCGTGATTGTGGTCAACACCAACATGATCCACATGATCGGAATCAACAATGGTGGGAACAACAATCCGAGACACAAACAGATGATTCGCTCGGCGCGCTCCATCAACCCGCCTTTAGCGGAGAGTCCCAAAGATTCTGCTTTAGCGCGCTCATACGAAATAACTGAACTCATACCCGAAACCGCAAAAGGCAATATTGCCAAGTGAGGCGATTCGTGAGAAATGAAATACCACGCAACTCCACCAAGCAGCAAAGCATCAGTGACGCGGTCGACGACCGAATCGAAAAATGCGCCGCGCTGACTAGATGTATTTGACGCTTTAGCCAATGCCCCGTCGAGTAAGTCGGGCAATGCTGCGAGAATCACGAGCAGTAAACCAAGTGAAAGATACCCAGCGCCGATTGCAACGGCAGCACCACAGGCAATGAGCATGCCAGCGATCGTTAAATGATCAGGAGTCATTTTTGTCCGACGTAGAGAGTCGCCGAGAGGTTTGACCGCTCGGTCAACTGAAGTACGGAAATGGCCGTCAAACATGTTCTGAGTCTACGAAAAATGTTGACTCAAGTGAGTCATGCACGATGAAACGACCGATTAAGACCAATCTTCGAGGTTTTCTTGCGACAAATGCTCAACAACCTTGCCATTAACAGCGTCAACTAAGACCAAACCACGACGACTCGGCGGATCTTCGTTTGAATAACAAAGAACTCGCCAAGTTGGACGACTTCGAAATCCGCGCCAGACCTGTTGCGCAGAAGCGTGTCCCACCGGGAAACCTACAGCTGTTCCAGCTGCTTCTAGGGCTTCTTGTTCATCGATGGTCATTCGCCAACCTGATGTGAGGCAGAGCAGACCAAAAAGAGCAAGCACTACCCCGCCAGCCAGTAAACCTGTATTGACATACGGACCATCACTACCGATGATCGTGGCCAAAGCAATGACGAGAACGCCGCCACCTAAGTAGATGTACCCAGGAATGCGACGACGGCTGTTATCAGGAAATTTGTAGACACCCACATGTTCGGCGGCGTTGAGGTCTGACGGTAACTGGTCGCGAAAGTCATTGGCGTCTTTCGGCGCATCCGTTGTGATTTGGTTGTCATTCATAAGTCAGCTTCTCCAGTAGTTGATCAATAATCAATTAATAATCATTTAGAACTGTACGAGACAGATCAGCTCGTCGTCCACGCATGACGGATTCGTGCGGCAGTTTCAATGAGCGGTTCTGAAATTGTTTTAGCGTTGGCGACTGTTGTCATGAAATTAGCGTCGCCGCGCCAACGAGGCACGATGTGGACATGTAAGTGTTCACTGACACTCCCGCCAGCGGCAGGTCCGAGATTGAGACCGACGTTCAAACCATGTGGCTTGTACTCACTCTTCAATACTTCGCTGGCGTGCGTGACGGTGCTCCATAGCTCAAGGCTCTCGTCTGCGGTCAATTCAATCAAACTGGCGATCTGTCGTTTGGGTAGAACCATCAAATGACCAACCGCATATGGGTAGGCATTCAAAATCGCAAACACCAATTCACCGCGATGAACGATGAAGGTTTCATCGTCGGTGAGCCCAGATTCGAGAATTTGAACAAAGATACTGCGACCCTCGGAATGAGATCCCTCGAAAGGCTTCGGCAACGACGACAGGTATTGACTTCTCCAACCAGTCCAGAGAGCGTCAATCACGGTTCAAGCTCATATTCATGGTTCAAGCACATATTCGTGATGGCCTCTCAGATGACTGAGTGGCTGATCTCTTCGGTAACCCGCCTGGAGAATTCAACCACTGCGACTCCACGCTCGACATCTTGACCACGAGCATTGACACCGACTGTGTTCGCAGCCACGTCGTCGTCACCGACGACAAGAACGTATGGGGTCTTTTCCATCTTGGCGGTACGAATGCGCTTGCCGAGTTGATCGTTGGCTTCAACAATTTCTACACGTATTCCGGCTGCGGACAATGTGTCGGCGACAGACTTGGCGTATTCCTCATGTGCTTCAGCGACTGGTAAGACTTTGACCTGTACGGGGCTCAACCAAGTGGGGAAAGCTCCGGCGTAATGTTCAACAAGGACTCCGAAGAATCGCTCTACCGAACCGAATAAGGCGCGGTGCAACATAATTGGGCGCTGGCGTGAGCCATCGGTCGCGACATATTCAAGGTCGAAGCGTTCGGGCAAATTGAAGTCGCATTGAATTGTCGAGAGTTGCCAGGTACGGCCGATCGCATCGCGAATGTGAATATCAATTTTGGGACCGTAGAAAGCTGCGTCGCCTTCTTTGACGCTGTATTCAACGCCATGAGTTTCGAGCGCGGTTGACAAAGCGTTCGTTGCTGATTCCCAAATCTCATCTGACCCGACATACTTCTCGGGATCTTTGGTTGACAAATGGAATGAGAAGTCTTCGAATCCGAAGGCTTTCAATACGCTCATCACAAAATCGAGGAGTGAAATGATCTCGTCTTGGAGTTGATCACGAGTGCAGTAAATGTGGCTGTCGTCTTGAGTGAATCCGCGAATACGCATGAGCCCGTGCAAGGTTCCGGCTCGTTCGTAGCGATAAACGGTGCCGAGCTCAAAGAGACGTAAAGGAAGTTCGCGATAACTGCGCTGGCGTCCGCGGAAAATCAAACAATGCATCGGACAGTTCATGGGCTTTGGGTAATACGTTCCGTTATCCATCTCCATGGGCGGGTACATGCCGTCGGCGTAAAAATCAAGGTGACCCGAAGTCTGGAACAACGTCGCGTTTGAGAGATGCGGAGTGAAAACGAACTGGTAGCCGCCGCTTTGGTGGCGTGCTCGGCTGTAATCCTCCATCAATTTGCGCACGATGGCACCCTTGGGATGCCACACCGCAAGTCCTCCGCCGAGTTCGGTTGGGAATGAGAGCAAGTCAAGTTCAACAGCTAGGCGACGGTGGTCGCGTCGTTCGGCTTCTTCAAGGCGATGTAAATGTTCTTCGAGAGCCGTCTTGCTTTCCCAGGCTGTGCCATAAATGCGTTGAAGAACTGGCCCCTTCTCATTGCCACGCCAATATGCCGAAGAAACCTTTTGCAGTTTGAAATGGCCAAGTCGACCAGTGCTCGGAACGTGAGGTCCGAGGCATAGGTCAACGAACTCATCAGTGTTGCGATAGATGCTCACAGAATCGCCGGAGCCACCGACTTCTGCGCTGTCGGTGCCATCAGCCGCGCCGCCGGTGACGCGTTCGATGATTTCGCATTTATACGGTTGTTCACTAAAGAGTTTGAGCGCTTCAGTTACAGAAATCTCGGCACGAACAAATGGTTGGTTGGCAGTGATGACTTTGCGCATCTCGGCTTCGACATTGGCCAAGTTGTCCTCGGTGAACACTCGGCCGCCGAGATCAAAGTCGTAATAGAAACCGTTTTCAATTGCCGGACCGATGGTGTATTTAGCTCCGGGGTACAAATTCAGGACTGCTTGCGCCATGACATGGGCTGTTGAATGTCGCAACACATGGCGGCCACGGTCGGAGTCGATAGTGATGATTTCGACTGAGTCGCCTTGAGAGAGATTGACTGAGAGATCGACTTGCTGGCCGTTGACGACCCCAGCAATGGCTGCTTTACCCAGGTTGCGGCTGATGGATGTGGCCAAGGACAACACGGTGGAATCGGCGGCAACTTCACGTGCTGATCCGTCAGGGAGGGTGATTGTTATCTCGGCCATTCTTGACAGTTTACGCCTATCCCCCGTTGCTCACTCTGGGATTTGACCAGATAGCCATGCGAGACGCCGATGCTTGATCGCGAGACTAGATAGCGATACCCAACAAATTGGCAGCGGCTTGGGCTGAAAAACCCTGACTCACGGCGCGATCAATGGCAACCATGGCTGACGGAGTATCCAAGTCATTGTCTAAGTGGTCTCGTACTTCGTTCAAGAGGACGTCTGATTCTGGTGATGTGATGCTGTTCGCCCAAAGGTTCATTCGTTCGAGAGCGGTCGGCATTTGATCATTCGTCCATGCCCATTCAAAGCGGTAATGGTGATTCATAATCGCCATTCGAATCGCGCGCGGATCCCACTGCTTTCGTAGAGCATCGACGAAGACCAGATTGCCGAGCGATTTTGACATCTTGGCGCCATCCATAAAGACCATGGCGACGTGCATCCAATGCTTGACGAAAGGAGCGCCAGTCGCGGCTTCGCTTTGAGCGCGTTCGCATTCGTGATGCGGGAAAATCAGGTCGCTGCCGCCACCGTGTAAATCAATGGTTTCGCCAAGTTCACGAAGGGCCAAGGCGCTGCACTCGATATGCCAACCTGGCCGACCTGCTCCCCATACTGCTTCCCATGACGGCTCGTCTGAAGCTGATGGGTGCCACAGCACGAAGTCAAGTGGATCGCGCTTATTGGGATTGTCAACGTCTCCGCCGCGTTCGCGTGCGAACTCAATCATCTGTTCACGGCTGTAGTGGCTGACGCTTCCGAATGAATCAAATTTGCTGACGTCGAAATACACCGAACCGCCAGAGACGTAGGCGAATCCGCGTTCTAAGACCATGCCGATGAAACCGCGAATATCGGGAATTGCCGACGATGCACGAGGAGTTGAATACACAGGCAGAGCATTCAGCGCTTCCATATCGCGTTCGAAGCGAGCTTCTTCACCCGCAGCGAGATCAAGGTAGTGCACACCCAATTGACGGGCCTTGGCGAAAAGTGGATCATCGACATCGGTGACGTTACGGACGCAACGAACTTCGTGACCCAAATCAATGAGGCGACGTTGCAATACGTCGTAGGCCATGAAGGTGGCGGCATGCCCGATATGGGTTGCGTCATAGGGAGTGATTCCGCACGTGTACATCAAGACACGCGGTCCTGGTTCAAACGGCACTATCGCCTGACGTGCGGTATCAAACAGCCTGATTGGCAAGTGACTAGCCCTTTTCTATTTTTGCTCGGGTGTCGAACGGATACCCGTCAACTTAGGCGCAACCCGAGTCTTGTAGCGAACATTCAATTGCAAAAGAACGGCGGTGAACGCTTCAATCGCCGTGGCATTAGATAGTTGCCCTGCATCAAGCGGTCGACAGCCGGGAATCTTGTCGACAATGGCACTGACTTCGTTGAGAGCAGAAGGATCGTCCGAACAAATGAGAACATCCGAATCAATGGGCTCACCAATGTGGCCTAGCTCCTTTGCGGGGAGATGATGAAAGGCTGCAACGACACGACTGCGTGGGACAGCGGCCTGGATGTGAGCAGCAACACTTCCGCGTGGTGGCAACAATGGCTGGAACTCGCCGGCAACGCGTACCAATGCGTTAGCCATACTGATGATGACCTTGCCAGCAAGGGCGTCCGCGTTGTCTTGAACTGTTGTTGCGGCGGAGTCCCAGGGGGTTGCAATGACGACTAAGTCACACTCTGAGGCTGCGGCATTGTCTCCCCCAGATAAGAAACCCGCAAGCTGAGGAAACTTGATGACGAACTCTTGGGCGATCTCGATGGCACGATCGGCTGAACGAGAACCAATGACAGCGGTGTAGCCAATCGAAGCTAGGCGGGCGGCTAGTGCTGAGCCGGCGGGTCCAGTGCCACCGAGAATTCCAATACGCATACATACACAATGACACAAATGACCTGCGGTTGTTTAGTTGACCCGTTGAGAAGGGCTAAACAACTAGTTTGTTCTCATGAGCCTTCTTGCTGGTAAGAAAATAGTTGTGACCGGGGTCTTGACCGATGCGTCATTGGCCTTCGGCGTTGCCAAATTAGCCCTCGAACAAGAAGCGCAGGTGGTGCTGACGGGCGCTGGTCGCGCCATGTCGTTAACACAACGGACGGCCCGTAAATTGTCACAAACTGTCGAAGTGCTTGAACTTGATGTCACGGTTGATGAGCACGGGCCGCTTGTTCGCGATCATCTTGCGGCATCGTGGGGTTCGGTTGACGGTGTTGTGCACTCAATCGGATATGCCCCTGAGGTTTGTCTCGGCGATGACTTCATGGCTGCCAAGTGGTCCGACGTTGCAGTTGCGATGCAGATCAGTGCGTATTCGCTGAAGCACCTCGCTGATGTTTTCGTACCACTCATGAAACCAGGCGGATCAATTGTCGGTCTCGACTTTGACAACACAGTGGCGTGGCCTGCGTACAACTGGATGGGTGTGGCTAAATCAACTCTTGAAAGCATCAACCGTTATTTAGCTAAAGAACTTGGACCAAAAGGAATTCGATCCAATCTTGTGGCGGCCGGACCCATCAAAACGATGGCGGCTAAATCAATTCCGGGATTCAAAAAGTTTGAAGACATCTGGGACGAACGAGCACCCTTGGGCTGGGATGTCACGAACGGTGAACCAGTAGCACGCGCTGTCATTGCGTTACTTTCTGATTGGTTCCCCGCAACAACGGGATCAATGATCCACGTTGATGGCGGATATCACGCCACTGGTGCGTGAGTTAGTTTTTACAGACCGCTTCGTTCCAAGATGTGGATGCCACAGGCTGAGCCCAAACCAATGACATGGGCGAGGCCGACCTTGGCGTCCTTGATCTGACGGTCGCCAGCTTCGTTACGTAAGTGATGGCAAACTTCCCAAATGTTGGCGATTCCAGTTGCGGCAATCGGGTGACCCTTTGATTCGAGTCCGCCTGAAACGTTGACTGGCATCGAGCCGTCACGCCAGGTTGCACCACTCATGAAGAAGTCGACTGCGCCACCCTCGGGGCACAACATCAAGTTGTCGTAGTGCACGAGTTCAGCAGTCGCGAAGCAGTCATGAAGTTCAACGAGGTCAAGATCGCTTGGTGACACGCCAGCTTGCTCGTAAGCAATCTTGGCCGCGTTACGCGTCAACGTATTGACGTCGGGGAGAATCTGGCAAGCCTCTTCATAGGGATCGGTTGTGAGTACTGATGCCGAAACCTTGATGGCGCGACGTTGCTGTTCTTTCGACAACGTCCGGAGAACCTCACCAGAAGTCACGACTGCAGCGGCTGCGCCGTCACAGTTTGCTGAACACATCGGTCGAGTGTTTGGATACGCGATCATCATGTCATTCATGATTTCGTCAAGGGTGAATCGCTTTTGGTAAGCAGCCATCGGATTCAAAACCGAGTGGGCATGATTCTTTTCGGAAATCTTGGCGAACAGTTCGAAGGAAACTCCGCCGTACTTGTGGCCGTATTCCATTCCGACTTGAGCGAATGTTCCAGGCATGGTGTCGGTTCCGATGCGACCGTCAGTTGGAAGCACGCTTCCGAAACGTCCACGTGGTTCAAACTTGTTGCCATCTTTCTTGGAAGTACCGCCACCACCGAGCAAACCTGCGCCGGACAACTTTTCGGCACCGACTGCGAGACCCATGCGAACTTCGCCTGACTTGACCGCCATGATGGCTGTACGTAAAGCGGTTGCACCAGTCGCGCAGGCGTTGGCGACGTTGTACACGGGGATGCCGGTCTGACCGATCTGCTTTTGCAATTGCTGACCGAAACCTGCACCAGCACCCATGAGGTTTCCGGCGGCCAAGATTCCGATGTCGGCCATGGTGACGCCGGCATCAGCTAATGCAGCAATCGCTGCTTCTGATCCGAGGTCAACAATGTCCTTATCGGAATGCTTACCAAACTTGGTCATTGCAATTCCGAGGATCCAGATGTCGTCACTTGCCATGATGATTGCCTTCGCTTTCGTTGTTGAAAATGTTTACGTCGTGAAATGTGTGAGAGTTAAAAAATCAGGCTGGTTCGAAACCGAAACCAATGGCTTCAGTTCCTTCTTCGTCGGTTCCGATACTGAAAGTGGTCAAGCGCAACTTCATACCAAGCGTGACCTTTTCTGGGCTCGGCTCGGTATTCACTACATTGCCGCGAACGCTGGTTCCACCACAATCAATGATTCCTGCGACAAAGGGAACAGGTACGCCGGGTGCAGCGAAAGCAACAATTGTGAACGACTTCAAGATTCCGTCAGTCGAGATTGCGACCTTTTTGAAATCATTCTTGAAACACTTCGCGCACGCATTGCGACGATCAAAGAAGCGAGCACCACATGAGGTGCACTCGTTCGCGACGAGATGCGGCTTGTCGCCAAGCTCTAGGTAGTCAACGTGTGGGATTGTCTTAGTCATTGTGGCTCCGATGAACGCTTGTGAGAACAGACTTACCCTAAACCCTGTTGGGCTCAGATCTGAAACCCTTGTGGTCGCTTCACCATTTCGTTTTCACCATTTCGTTTTCACCATTTCGTTTTCACCAATGTCCGAGGTGGACAACCTCAGATACCGGTCGGCGGGCACGGGTCATCGGTGAACCGCTCGGTTGATCGTCGGGATGGCGAAAACCCACGGCAATGGCTCCGACACACTCCACCGTTGCCGGGACAGCGAAGGCATCTAGGGTGACTCGTGGGTCGCCAAAGAGCCCAAACAACAAGGCTCCCCAACGCTTCTCTTCAATGAGAAGTAAGAGGTTCTCAGCAGCCATTGCGGCATCCGTCAACCAAAAAGGTGTGACCCACTTGTCGGCCTGTTCGAGGCCGTGCTGGGCTTTATCGGGTTTGCTGTAACGCTCGGTGTACGCCTCGTGATCGCCAAGGATGAGGATGACCGCCGTTGCGTCAAGGACCCCAGGAGCGGTCGAGCCAAACCAGGTGGCGGCTTGGGAAACCTCCCAAAATTTTGTGAGATCGTCACCAGTCAAAACAAGAAAATGTGAACCCTGTGAAAACCCAGCTGATGGCGCTCTCAGGGCCAATTGGCACAAGGTAGTCAATTCAGTATCGGACGGACCGTTCAGAAAACGTCGGGTCATGCGCCGACGGCGCAACAGAATCTCGAGAGGACTCGAAGAATTCGGGTTACTTGAGTTTGCCAAGTTTGAGCAGATCCTCGGTCATGGTCCAACCATGAATAATCAAACAGCCGCCGACGGCTGGATTGACCCCGGCGAACAACTCAGCGATTTCTGGCTTGATCTTGTCGGCCTTGGTTGATTCGTGATCGAGGAATCCCGACAAACCCTTTTTGGCCACAATGAAAGTCTTCTCGTCATAATTGGCGTCAACGCCGAATCGACGCGCCAACCGTCGTCCCCACGCGCGTTCTTCACCGACTGCACGGTGTCCAGGACGAGGAATCAGTTCAGTGAGTTGTTTGAAGGCTTCAAGTCCTTCGGCATTCAGGAATCGACTACCGACCACGACGTCCTCATCAGGAAATGCCATGAGAGCTCGATGGAAAGCTTCGGCCATCAATCCCTTGAGAATCTGGTCGCGCTTTGATGAGCGTTTGACGCTCATCAATCCGAGCAAGACACAAGGTGTTCCGCCGATGCGCTCGAGAGTGGAAAAAGTAAAACCTTGAACTTTGCCAGCTTCGACTGAGGTGGTGCACAGCACCCAATCCTCTTTGGCCTTGACGAGACGCTCCATGTCAAAAGAGCCACCCATGGCAACCATGTCTTCGAGTTGAGCCTCCGTGAGAGCCGCACAATCTATTGTTTCGACTTCAACGGACATGAAAACGGCTTCTCTCTGAGTGGACCCGGAATGAACGGATCCGTAAATGAACTTTGTCTATTCTGCCACTTGGGAGGTCGTTCAAGCGAAACGACCTGCTCCCTCGGGCGAAATAACGACTTAGCGGACCACTCCGGAACCAAATGCGACCCGTAAGGGTGGAATGACACGGTCGATGTCAACCATGAATTCGGCTCCCAATTTGAGGATCTTTGCATCGCCGATATGCAAAAAGACATACGACGGTCCGGGATATTTCGACAAGATCGATTTCAGTCGGGCGACATTTTCGGGATCGAGGGCCACCGCCGGGAGATTCAGTCGCAACTCGGGTTCGCGATTGGAGAGTTGCAATGGGGTGATTTCCATCGTGGCCACACTGATGCGGTCATCTTGACGGTTCACGCGACACTTCACCGAGATAATCGCGTCGTCCACAATTTTATGACCATGTGCCTGCAATGTCTTTGTGAAGACGGTGAGTTCTACTCCCCCGTACAAATCTTCGAGATGCACGATGGCCATCGGGTCGCCCTTCTTGGTGACCTTACGTTCGACCTTGGTGATGATGCCCGCCAAAGTCCAAATGGACCCATTCTCGGCTTCGGCCAACATGGCAGTTGTTGTTGTCGAATGCTTGTTGAGCGATGACTCATGACCAAACAAAGGATGATCGCTGATGTACAGACCGAGCATTTCTTTCTCGAACTTCAGCTTGATCGACTTGTCGTATTCGTTCTCGGGTATCGGAATATCAAGATCGAATGATGGGTCGGTGTCGGTATCAATGGAGTCGAACAAACTCATGACTCCTTGGTCGGCCTCGGCTCGGCGTGACACGGTGTCATCAACGATGTTTTCAAAGACTGCCATTAAGCCTTGGCGCGGATGACCCAAACTGTCGAATGCCCCAGCCTTGATGAACGATTCAACCGCTTTCTTGTTGAGGCAATCGGTCGGAACTCGCATGGCGAAATCGTGAAAGGATTCAAATGGACCATTGGCGTGGCGTTCGGCGACGATGCGTTCGCAAATCGCGTGACCGACTCCTTTAATTGCTGACAAACCGAAGTGAATAACTCGCTCGTCAACCTGTGGTGTGAAGTCAACATCGGAGACATTGATATTTGGTGGGCCGACGGTTATTCCGCCGGTACGAGCATCGACGAGGTAACCAGCTGCCTTATCAAGATTGTCTTTGACGCTTGTGAGCATTGCGGCAAAATACTGAACTGGATAGTTGGCTTTGAGAAATGCCGTTTGGTAACAGATGTATCCGTAACCAAATGAGTGGCTCTTGTTGAACGCATAGTCGGCAAAGTTTTCGATGATGTCGAAAAGTTGTTTGCCGAGGATGTCGCCGTATCCCGAAGTCTCGCAGCCTTGTTCGAATTTAGAACGCTCTTTCTCCATGAGCGCACGTTCTTTTTTGCCGCAAGCTTTACGCAAGTTGTCGGCTTCAGCCAATGAATAACCAGCGAAACGTTGTGCAACACGCATCACGCTCTCTTGATAGATCATGAGACCGAAGGTGTCACCTAAAACTTCTTCGGCGTCAGGGTGGAAATACTCGACTTTCTTGCGACCGTTCTTGCGGTCGGCGAAATCGTAATGCATGTTGACGCCCATTGGACCAGGTCGGTACAGGGCTATAACAGCCGACACATCTTCAAAACTGGTGGGAGCCATCGCTCGGAGCAATTGCTGCATCGGCGGAGATTCAAGTTGGAATACACCGACGGTGTCGCCGCGCGACAAAAGTTCGAAAGTCTTTGCATCGTCGAGCGGAATCGCATCAACATCAAAGTTGGGTTCTGCCAGTCGGATCAAAGCCATCGCATCGGAAATGACATCCAGATTACGCAGCCCGAGGAAGTCCATTTTCAGCAGCCCGAGTGATTCAACTCCATGCATTTCAAACTGCGTCGTCACTTGCGATTCTTCAATGGGTTTGCCCGCTTCGGGCTTTCGCTGCAGCGGCAGATATTCGGTTAACGGCTCTTTTGAAATCACCACAGCCGCTGCGTGGATTCCGGTTGATCTCTTCAGACCTTCAAGACCTTTGGCAACATCAATGACTTGCCGCATATCTTCTTCGGACTCGTAGATGTCTCGAAGTTCTTGAGCTGCATGAAAGCCCTCTTTGTATTTGGGATCAAGCTCGAGACAATATTTGAGCGGTGTATCGCGACCCATGACCAGTGGTGGCATCGCTTTGGCCAATTTGTCGCCGACTGCATACGGGTGCCCAAGAACGCGGGCCGCATCGCGAACTGCATTGCGGGCCTTGATTGTTCCGAAGGTAATGATTTGTGCGACATGCTCTCGGCCGTAAGTATCAGTCGCGTAGTGGATCATTTGCTCGCGATAGCGCGAGTCAAAGTCCATGTCGATGTCGGGCATTGAAATACGACTTGGATTCAAAAAGCGTTCAAATAGTAGGTCGTAACGAATTGGATCGATCTCGGTGATACCTAAGCAATATGCCACTGCGCATCCGGCGGCTGAACCACGGCCCGGACCAACACGAATGCCTTGTTCCTTGGCGTATCGAATGAGGTCCCACACGATTAAGAAATACGAAGCAAAGCCCATATCGCAAATGACTTTTGTTTCATAAGCAAGACGTTCAATGGTCGATGGCGCCAATTTGTCGCCCCATCGTCGCTTCGCGCCTTCACGGGTGAGGTGATCTAGATAAGCGGCGTCATCGGCGAATCCAGCGGGAAATTTAAAGTTCGGTAGCTGTGGTTTGCCGAACTCGATGGTGACATCGGCACGTTCGGCGATCCAGAGCGTATTGTCGCAGGCTTCCGGAACTTCGCGGAAAACATAGCGCATTTCGTTTGATGTTTTGAGATAGTGCTCGGTGCCCTCGAAGCGGAATCGTTTCGGATCGTTGATCATGGAGTTGGTCTGCACACATAACAATGCATCGTGTGCATCGCTGTCATGACGATGCACATAGTGAGAGTCATTTGTTGCAATGACGGGTGCACCAATTTCTTGGGCGATCTGAAGCAATTGCGGGTTGGTCTTGGTTTGGGCGGCGAGACCGTGATCTTGAATCTCAACAAATAAATTGTCTTTACCGAATATTTCTTGCAGACGAGCCGCTTTGATTTTGGCGTCTTTGTAATCGTCCTTTAAGAGGGCCTGCAAGACGTGTCCGCCGAGACAACCGGTCGTAGCAATCAGACCTTCGTGGTATTTCTCGAGCAATTCCCAATCCATGCGGGGCTGGTAGTAGTAGCCCTCAAGAAATGCAAGGCTCGACAGCTTGATGAGGTTCTTGTAGCCAATGTTGCTTTCAGCGAGCAAGGTGAGGTGGTAATAGAGCTTGCGTCCACCTTCGGTGTCTCCGCCCGAGTCGTCAACTTGCCCGCGTCGGCTGGGACGTTCAAATCGAGTTTCGTAAGCCATATAGGCCTCGGTGCCGATAATCGGCTTGACACCCTGAGCGCGACACTCTTTATAAAAGTCGAGGACCCCGTACATGTTGCCGTGGTCGGTCATTCCTAAAGCTGGTTGACCGTCAGCCACCGCCTTGGCGACGAGCTCGTCGAGTTTTGCCGCACCGTCAAGCATGGAAAACTCGGTGTGAACATGGAGATGGGTGAAAGAGTCGCCCAACACCAACCTCCTAACGTCTCGGTAGAACCCGACTCATTCGGGTTCCAAATCTCATCAATGTGGTTTAGGAACAGTAGCAGTGGCCTAGAGGTAAGTTCCTGGGAGTCCGGCGTGGTTAGCGTCGTTTCCTGCTGTCTGGTCGCCGCTAGCAGGGTTGATTTGGCGGAGTTGCTCGAATTGTTGGCGGGCCGCCATTTGCTGGGCAAACAATGTGGCCTGAATGCCATGGAAAAGGCCCTCGAGCCAACCCACCAGCTGGGCTTGTGCAATTCTCAACTCACCCTCACTAGGGATGCCATCTGAAAAGGGCAAAGCCAGCATGCGGAGTTCTTGTTGGAGGTCGGGTGACAAAGCATCGGCAAGTTCGACGACCGAACGTTCGTATATTTCGGCGAGTCGTTCACGGCTTCCGGCATCGAGTTGTGACGTTCGAACTTCTTCTAACAACTGTTTGACCATTGAGCCGATTCGCATGACTTTGGCCGGCTCGGTGACTGATTCGGTGACTGGCTCGGTGACTGGCGCGGAAGGAATGATGTTGGCGTTGTTGTTGACTTCAGATGTACTCATACAGGTTCATATTTTCACACAGATTTAGTCTTTGTTCAGACCGTTCGAGCGAGAAACGGAACAAACATTTCATCTGCGGTCAACGAACCGTGTCGACATACGAGGCTAAAAGGTCCAGAATCTAGAGGATCATCAAATGTGGTGGCGGTAAATGGCACGAGTGCCACATCGCCGAGACGTCGTTTGACTTGATCAGCGATTCGCCCACCTCGTGCTGGCCCGAGCCAGGCTTCTTCAACGACCTGATCTCGCGACGCAACCCATGCAATATCGCTGTACGAGTCAGTGGCAATCTGAAGAAGTTCTGATTCTTGACCGCGTTTTGCATGGAGCCAACGAAAACGCCCTTCACCAGATTGATGGTGCAGCGTTGCCTTGATGTCATCAGATAAGTGGACGACGTTGTCGTTCACTTGTACTTGACCGTGATCGGCAGTGATTGCCAGCGTTGTGCCAGAAGGCAAGGTGTTGAGCAACGATCCAACTAGCCAATCGGTCGCGGCTATCTCGGCGTCGTAATACGCGCCGAATCCGCGTTCATGCGCGATCTTGTCGACTCCGTCGTAATAGGCATAGACAAATTTTTCACCAGAAGAAATCAAGCTTGCACATTGCGCAACAATTGAACTTGCGGCTCGCCAACCACATGGTCGACTCCCCCGTAAATGTGCCTCAGTAAATGCTGAACCTTCAAGTTCGGCACGACTGACAACAGGGATCGTCATACCAACAAAAGGTGGGATGGGTTGCACCGATGCTGGCGGATGGACCTTGCGTAAGTCGCGTGTATCGGACCACCAACGTAATGAATTCATGATTGAATCGCCCATGTCCATGCGATAGCCGACAATTCCGTGTTCGGCTGGAGAAGCACCCGTGACAAGACTTGTCAATGCGCTTGCGGTGGTACTGGGTGCGATTGTCGTAATTGAACCACCAACGAGCGACATCAGGTTCGGTGCGATGTGTGCATGGCGTTGTAATTGCTCGTATCCCAATCCATCAATCACCAGCAACACAATGCGCTCGGCCTCTTGCAAAGGTTGTGGAAACCAATGGGGACGCCGCCCAGAAGTACCTAAAAGGCAGCCTGGGATAATTCCGGTCAGATTGGCACCCGAATAATCGGGAATGACTGGAACGGGCTTCATAACACCATCTTTCACCATCAGCTGACGATATGCCTGCATTGTGACACATTGTTGAGATCGGTTTACGACGATCGAGAGTTGTTTGTGAATTCGTCCAGATTGGCTAATTCGTATTATCGGGTCTTCGACCTCCTACGATGAGAACGTGCGTGTTTCAACGAGGGGTGACTATGCCTGCCGGGCCTTACTGTCGCTGACCTTGCATGCAGGTGAACCTGGACCCACTTCGGTACGAGATATCGCTGACCGCACCGGTCTTCCTCAGCCTTACCTCGAACAAATTTTGTTGGCTCTTAAGGGCGCTGGTTTGGTGAAGTCAAAGCGTGGAGTTGGCGGCGGCTATACCTTGGCGCGTTTGCCCGAAGAGATTCGCTTGAACGACATTATTTCTGCTGTCGATGGTCCGATTACCTTGGGTGATTTTGGTGAACCCCACCAAGATGGTTCTTGTGACCACGAAGGTCAATGTGTTTTGCTCGCCATCTGGAAGCACACCGGTGACCATATGCGTGAACATCTCGCCGGCTTTACTTTGGCCAATGTCGCTGATGCGGCCAACGGGAAAATTGCCTGGCCAGAAACCAACCACCACGATTGATTTGTGGCGACGAATTAATTGGTGCGTACTTGTTTGGCGATTGCTGAAAGCACGCCGTTCACATAACGACCCGAGTCGTCAGTACTAAATGTTTTCGCGAGATGCACAGCTTCATCCAAAATGACTGCTTTCGGAATTTCGTCGCGCTTTAAGAGTTCAAAAGTTGCCATTCGCAAAATATTGCGATCGAGACAGGGCATACGTTCAATCGTCCAACCGTCGGCGTGCTGAATAATGATGCCGTCAATCTCGGAAGCTAAATCAGAAACACCACGAACAATGAGAGCGGTGACCTGATCTGGATCGTCAACCAAACCAGCCAACACGGCATGCCCGTCTAAGTTTTTGGTATCGGCTTCGTAAAGGAGTGTCAAAGCC
>Ga0255108_1000144_pt1 | contig 21642 bp, 20 predicted proteins | sample Law_Miss_RepA_8h_FD_188469 | JGI IMG/M metagenome (GOLD analysis project Ga0255108, IMG submission 188469) | Freshwater microbial communities from St. Lawrence River, New York, United States - Law_Miss_RepA_8h | ecosystem: Environmental > Aquatic > Freshwater > River | place: USA: New York... | reverse complement strand
CCCGTGATTGTTTCGATGAACGCTTCGGCGCGGCTCCAGAAGCCGACCACTTCTAAAATGGGGTTCACGAGGTTCGTGACCGGGCAGTAGTAGGTATTCTTCGGATCCGTATGGTGGAGGGCGTGGTGGCGCGGGGTCTGCAATACTCGGATATCTTGGAGAAACGCGACGACGGGCCCGACTTCCGCGCGGGTCATGTGCGACCATTTATGGACCTGGTTGGCGTTCACGCTGATGGCCACGAAGAGCGCGACTTGCCAGTTCAGGCAATCCAGCCAAGCCGCCGCCCCGAGCAGGAGCGCGCCGAGCAGGAGTAGGTCCCAGGAGCTCTGCCACCAACTCAACTTCGTGAAAAACCGTGGGTAGTGGTGGTGGACGATGTTCGGTTTGACCAAGAGAGGGCCGACCACGGGGGTGTCTTCGCTGCCGTAGGCGTCTTCCAGCCAATGCACCACGCCAGCGACGAAGTCGGCCAACAAGACTACGCCAAGGGCTTGTAGGAGAGTAATAATAGCGGTTTCCATGTTTTTGGTCCCACCATGATACGCCTTCCCGCGGAAACCCGTTAATCGATAAACTTGATAGGATGTATCGACTAGAGCGGGGAAAGGTCATTGCGCTCCTGTTCACAATGAAGAGAATGTCCCTATTCCCGGCCATGAACGTGCATCACCTTGAGCTGTTCTATTACGTCGCGAAACATGGCGGCATCAGCGCCGCCGTGCGCCACATCCCTTACGGGATCCAGCAGCCCGCCGTGAGCGGGCAAATCGGCGCCTTGGAGGCCGACTTGGGGACGCGTTTATTCGAGCGCAGTCCGTTTCGCCTGACTTCCGCGGGCCGCAAGCTCTACGCGCACATCGAGCCTTTTTTCGCGGGTCTGCCGGTGTTGGCTGGGCAATTGCGTGACGAGGAGCGCCCGGAGCTGCGGCTCGGCGCCTCTGAACTCGTCCTGCGGCTGCACATCCCAACCGTCACGCGGCGTTTGCGCGAGCGCCACCCACGTCTCCAGCTGAGCCTCCGCTCCGGTTATCAGGTCCAGTTCGAAACCTGGTTACGCGACGGCCTCATCGATCTCGCCATCGTGCCGATTGACCAGAAGCCCGGCGGGCGGCTCGGTCAATTGAGACTCGCGCGCGTGCCGCTCGTCCTGCTGATTCCCAAGAAGCACTCCCTCAAGCAGGCGGCGGACCTTTGGAAGCAAAAGAAACGGCACGAACCCTTGGTCAGCTTGCCGGCCGCCAGCAGCGTCACGCGCAGTTTCCAGCGCGACCTGCGTAAGCTCGGCGTCACGTGGCCGCAGGCGGTCGAGGCCACCTCCATGGAGATGGTCACCAGTTATGTGGCCAACGGGGAGGGCTGGGGCGTGAACCTCGCGATCCCGGAAGCCATCGAGCACCCCGAAGTCCGGGTGCTGCCGCTGACCGGTTTTGCGCCGATGGAAATTGGCCTCCGCTGGAATGGCGAGCCCTCGCCTTTGTTGCGCGACGCGATCGCGGCTTTCCAGCAGTATACCCGGGAGACGTGGCCCGACTGGGTGATCGAGGACGCCCTCCCGCCCCAGAAGAAGCGGAAGTAAGGTGAGAGGGTCCCCTTGTTGGATTTTCGGCGCGGCTCTGTTAGTTGCGGCGTCGATGAAGAGACCTAGGAATAAGTCACGGTTGCGCTCAGTTCGCGCCTTTACGCGGCCATCAACTGCTGGTCTCAAGAGTGAGCTAATGGTATTCCGCTCGCTCATGTTTAGATTATAGTAAGGCCTTAGCCTGATTAGCCTGTTGGCCTATCGTGGCATCCTGGCGAGCTTGGGTTAAACCCAAGAAGCGCCGCAAGTAGCCTGATTCCGCGGGTTTTCGGGCCAAGAGGCCGTATCTTTCGTTTTGACGCAGGGGCGGGGAGTCCCATCGTCAAACGGCTCAGGACAGTCCGATGGTGTAATGGCAGCACAGGAGATTCTGATTCTCCTTGTCTAGGTTCAAATCCTAGTCGGACTATTTCTGAAACCTAAAGCCCTCCACGCGGAGGGCTTTTTCGTGCGGATTTCATTGGCCTGGTGGTGCCGGTCTGGCTCAACGGTCGTTCCAGAGGATGAGCAGGTTCTTGGTTTGGCGACCGGCGACGATGAGGTCGGGCTTGCCGTCGCCGTTGAGGTCGGCGGCCTTGAAGTCTTCGACCGCGATCTCCTTGGTCGTGAGCGTGCTCGTCCGCCACGTCTTGCCGGCGGCGTCGAGCGGCGTCAGCAGGCGGATGCCCGGATCGTTACCGCGCCAGCCGACGGCGTATTGGTCGGAGCCTGTGCCGAGGAAGTCGGCGCAGGCGACCGCATGGCCTTCCTTGAAGCCATCGAGGAGTTGTTGGCGGATCCACTTGCCGTCGGCGTCCTGCGTGTAGACGGCGGACATCGTGCCATGGAAGGGCTCGACGGTCGCAAGGAAGCGCTGGCCGTTGGCGAGCTTGCCGTCACGGAGTTCGCCCGTCGGGACGTTCGTAAGCGCCGTGTTCGTCCAGGCGCCGGCCTTGAAGGAGTTGAGCCAGATGCCTTCCTTGGAGCCGGACAGGATCTGCTGGTCGGGCCCTTGGCCCCAGCGCGTCGCGTGCAGGTTATGGGTCACATGTCCGACTTCGTTGACCACCGTGATTTTCCAGGGCTGCTTGGGGTCGGCGGGCTTTTCGTAGGCGAGCATCTTGGCGCCGGCGCCGGAGGCGTTCTTGTTGCCGCGACCATGGAGCGGTTGAACCACGAGGTCCCAGCGCTTGGCGTCGACCTGGACCCACTGCATGCGATGCACCGTCGGTTCATGGGGGAGTGCGATGGCTTCCCATTTCTGGGTCGGGTCGGCGGGAGCCTTGAGGTAGAACACCGCGCCGCTATTGACCGTGTCGGAAGGATTCCAACCGGCGCCGACGGCGACCTCGCACTTACCGTCGACGACTTGGGCGGCGATGCACACATGGTCGAGCTTGGTCAGGTTCTCGGCGATGACGTGCTTCTTCCACGTCGGGTTCTGGTACCACTGCACCGTGTGCTGGTCGGCCAAGAGGATGTCGGGTTTCCCGTCGCCATCGACGTCGGCGATGGCGAGGCCGTAGCCGATGGAGACCTTATCGATTTCCTGCAGGCGGAATTTTGGTTCGGCCGGGGCGGCGAGGACGAGCAGGGGGCAGAGCGTCAGGAGCGGGGTCAGCTTCATGGCCATGGTCTTAAGCCGTCCGACCTCCCCTGTCCACCGCGGTTCCCGCCGCGGTGCCAGGCACGAACAACGGGGTCAGGCACCAATATTGGGGTCTGACCCCATTAATGGTGCCTGACCCCATTATCAGGGTGTGGCCCCGATATGGGTTTGAGGTGGCTCCGTGCTCGGCTAGAAAAGTCGGATGCTACCCCGCAGGTCTTTCCTGAAGCTTGGCGCCGTCGCCTCATTTGCGGCTGTGCCGGGCGTGACTGCACGCTTGGTCGCCGCCGATCAGCCAGCCTTCACGCCAGTTGCCTTTGCCGTCATCGGCGACACGCATTACTTCGCGGACAAAGATGACCCCTCCGCGCTGCAGCCCGCCTCGCGAGCCACCACCGCGGCGCTCATCGAGCAACTCAACCGCTTATCCGGTTCCGAACTGCCTGCCGCTCTGGGCGGCGGCAAGGTGCTCCCTTTGAGTCAGGTCATCCACGTCGGCGACATCATCGACAGCGGCGACAAGAATGGGGCGGTCATCGCCAAGATGCAGGCCACCGAGTGGAAGGAGTGGCAGGCGGACTACGGTTTGGACGGCAAGGATGGCCGGCTCAAGTACCCCACGTACGAGATCCACGGCAACCATGATGGCCCGCACGGCAAGGGCCTCGTCCTCGATGGCATCATCGCCCGCAATAAGCAGCGCAAGGACCTCAAGGCCGTTTCGCCGAATGGACTCCACTATGCGTGGGTCGTGAACGGCGTGCACTTCATCAACCTTGGCATCACGGTTGGTCGCGTGAAGACCGTCACCCGCAAGCGGCGCTACGACCCGATGGACAGCCTCGAGTTCCTCGTGGATTACCTCGCCAAGCACGTCGGTACATCCGGCGCGCCCGTCGTGATCTCGCACCACGTTGACTTTGCCCGCTATGCCTTGCCCGTGGCGGATGAAATCGTCCTCAAGAACGAGTGGGACTACGCGGACGTGCAGGCCTTCCACGATGCCCTCAAGCCTTACCGCATCGCCGGCATCTTCTATGGCCACACGCATGTGCGGGCCGTCTTCGCCTGGCGCGGACCGAAGCCCGACCCCGTCGTCGCCGGCAAGCCCTTGCCGACGGGCATTCCGACGTTCAACACCGACAACGCCGCGCACTTCGGCGGACCCACGCAGGCCTTTCTTTATGTCGAAGTCCACGCGGAGGATATCCTGGTCCGCGAACTTGCGACCAAGGACGCTTGGAAGACCTCTGCCTGGACCAACCTCAGCTGGCGCCTCCCGCACTACATTGGTTGATTGGTCCCGGGCCTAAATAATGGGGTCAGGCACCAATATTGGGGTCTGACCCCGTTGCCGCGTTTAGCGCACGAGGGCGGGGAAGAGTTTGCCGAGGCCGTCGGCCATGATCTCGACGCCGATGGCGGCGAGGACGAGGCCCATGAGGCGGGTCATGACGTTGATACCGGTCTGCCCAAGCAAGCGGGTGATGCGCGTGCTGGCGAAGAGGCACGCGAAGGTCGCGAGGGCGCCCACGAGGGCGTAGCCCACGAGGAGCGCTTGGTCGGCGAAGCCTTGCGATTTCTCGGCGTAGATGACCATCGTCGAGATCGTGGCCGGACCCGTGATGAGCGGCACCGCCAGCGGCGACACCGCCACGCTATCGCCCGCGTCGAGCTTCTCGGTCGCTTGGCTCAGGTCGTGGTCGGAGCTATCCGCCGGCTTGGCGTTGAGCATCTGCACGGCATTGATGAGCAGCAGCACGCCGCCACCCACCTGGAAAGACGCGATGGAGATCCCGAAGAAACGCAGCAGCTGCAGCCCCGCTAGGGCGCTCGTCGCGATCACGAGGAAGACCGTGAGCGTACTCACCCAGATCGTGCGTTGCCGTTGGGCCGGCGTGAGGCGCGACGTGAAGTGGATGAAGAACGGAATCACCCCAATCGGGTTCAGCACGGCGAGCAGCGTGAGCAGGGGCTTCAGGTAATCCATGGACAACCTACGATGGCCAAGCCCCGCGTCGGTGCAATGACGTGAAATGCCCATGAACAATCATTCGGGCGGATTGGCTTCGCCGACCGACCGCTTCCGCTCCTTAAGCGCGCTTTACGCCGTCAAACGCTCAAGACACTCCGCGTAGAGCGCCTGCGTCTTCGCCACGACGTCGTCGGGGAGTTGCGGGCCGGGTGCGGTCTTGTTCCACGGCTGGGCCTCGAGCCAATCGCGCACGAACTGCTTATCGTAGGACGGTTGGGCGCGGCCGGGCTGCCAAGTCGAAGCCGGCCAGTAGCGGGAAGAGTCGGGGGTCAGCACCTCGTCGATGAGCACCAACGAACCATCGGGGGCGGTGCCGAATTCAAACTTCGTGTCGGCGAGGATGACGCCGGCCTTGGCCGCGCGTTCGGCGCCCATGCGGTAGAGCGCGATGGACGTATCGTGGACCGTACGGAAGACCTGCGTGCCGAGGATCTGTTCGCACTGCGCGTTGGTGATGGCCTCGTCGTGGCCTTCGGCGGCCTTGGTCGATGGCGTGAAGATGGGCGTCGGCAGCTTCGAGCCATCGAGCAAGCCAGCCGGTAGGACGTGATCGAGGATAGCGCCGTTCCTCTTGTATTCCTTAAAGCCGCTGCCGGCGAGGTAACCGCGCACCACTGCTTCGACGGGCAGGGGGACGAGCTTGCGTACGAGCATCGAGCGCGGGATCAGGTGTTCATGGCCCTGGAGCGCGCGGGTGAGGGCGGCCGCGTGGTCGGGTACGAGGTGCGTCGGGAAGAGGGCCTTCGCCTGTTCGAACCACCAGAGGCTGATGTGCGTGAGCAGGATCCCTTTGCCGGGGACGCCGTTGGGCATGACCACGTCGAAGGCCGACAAACGGTCCGTCGCGACGATGAGGTAATGTTCGCCCAGGTCGAAGACCTCGCGGACCTTGCCCTTGGCCTTCAGCGGGAAGGGCAGGCCGGTCACGGTCATCAAGGCTTCCTTGGGCAAGGGCGGCGTTTTCATCCTGCCACGGAGATAGGCGAGGGCGGGCCAAGAGGGCAAGGACAACGCACGCCGATTCGGCGTTGTGGCCCTTGTCTTGGCCGATAGCTTGGCCTTTCGCCCGGATGCTTGTTCACGACGCCCATTGCCACTATCAGTTCGCGGAAGTCCCGTATGCCGCGGTCGAACTCGCTCGGCGGGAAGGCATCGGCTATGCGGTCGTCAACGGCAGCGCGCCGGTCGATTGGCCCGATGTCGCCGCACTCGCGGCCCGCGATGCCCGCAACCTCCCCGCCTTCGGCTTGCATCCGTGGGATGTGCCCACGGCGCCCGTTGGTTGGGAGTCGCAGCTTAGGGCCATCTTGCTCGCGAACCCGCAGGCCTCGGTCGGTGAGATGGGTTTAGACCGGTGGGTCGAAGGCCATGACCCCGTCGCCCAGGAAGCCGCCTTCCGCATCCAGCTCGCCTTGGCCGTCGAACTCGACCGACCGCTCACCATTCATTGCGTGCGTGCGATCGGACCGCTCATGGATATCTTGCGAGCCACGCCTGTGCCGCGGCGTGGCTTCCTCCTGCATAGTTGGAACGGCCCCGTTGACCTCGTGCCGGAGCTCGTCCGTCTCGGGTCTTATTTCTCTTTCAGTGCGCATCACCTCCGTGCGACCAAGGCCGACCTCCGTGGACAGTTCGCGGCGGCGATCCCTTCGGACCGGATCCTCGTCGAGACCGATGCCCCGGCGTTATGTCCTGCGCCCGAGTTTCGCAGGCATGAACTCCCACCCGATGCCGCGGGGGTGGAGCAGAACCATCCGGCGAATCTCCTGCGCAACCTGGAAGAACTCGCGCGGACCCGCGGGCTGGCGGTGGAGCAAGCGGCGGAGCTCACGGGCGTCAACTTCACCCGCTTATTCCTTGGGCAATAACGCGAGTCGGAGCGCTTCACCCGCGGCGGCGAGGCCGAAGGCGCCGGCCACGTGGGAGGCCGTTCCGTAGCCCCATTCGCAGTTCGGGTGCAGGTCTTCGCCCTCGGGAATCTCGCCGCCCGGGAGGCCCGCGCAGTCGGTCGGCTGCGTGAACGGTTCATCGGACCACACGCACGACACGCCGAAGGGCGCTTTGCCGCGCGGGAAATCGAAGTTCTGCCGCAGCCGTTTGCGGACCAGCATCATCAGCGGGTCATCGCGCGAATCGCGGAGGTCGGTCACCTTGAGCCGCGTGCCATCGAGACGCCCGGCGCAGCCGCCGACCGTGACCACGCGCAGCTTCCGGTTCACCGCCTCCGCGATCAGCCCGCATTTCGGCGACAGCGCATCCATCGCGTCGATCACCACGCCCTCGAAACCCGTCAGGACCTCATGCGGGTTGAAGCGCGACAGGAAGCGCGTGTGGAGGGTCGTTTGGATGCCTGGATTGATCGCCCGCACGCGGGCCGCGACCGCTTCGGTCTTGGCTTGGCCCTCGGCGCCGGCGATCGCGTGGAGCTGTCGATTCGTATTGGAAATACAGACCGCATCGCCGTCGACCAGCGCCAGGTGGCCGACGCCGGAGCGGGCGAGGGCCTCCGCCGTCCAGGAGCCGACGCCGCCCAGCCCCACGATCAGGAATCCGCTGCGCGACAGCCGTTCCAGGCCCGCCAGCCCGTAGAGGCGGCCGACGCCGGCGAAGCGTTCGAGGAAGGCGGAATCCATGGGGCGGCATCGAAGGCGGAAACCGCGGCCTATCCAAGAAACAAAACGCTCCGGGCTTGAACCGAGTCCGAACCCCGCAAAGATGGTCCGAACCCCTTTCCATGGCCGACTCCGAAAACAAAGTCCCCAAAATCCTCTTGGCCCCTGCGTCGCCCCTCTGGTACCACGCCATGATGTGGGCGATCGGTGGCGTGACCCTTGGCCTCCTCATCGCCTTCGGCTTCGTTTTGCGCGACCATTTTCAGGCGGACGGCATGACCCACGTCTATCGCGAAGCCCGGGCGCCGCTCATCCAATACCGCCTCGAGAAAGGCGCTTGGCCGGCCAAGTTCGATTTCCGCGTCCCCCCGGCGGACCTGGCCGCCTTCGGTTTCACCAAGGTCGTCCAACCCGCCTTGGATAAAGCCCCTGTTAATGGCAGCTGGAGCTTCACGCCGGACAGCCCTGCGGGCAAAGGTATCCCCGCCGTGGTGTTCACCCCCTCCACGCCGGACGCCAGTTCGCAGCGAATCTTGCTCGTCGTGGACGATCGCCTCGATGACGGCGATGGCGCCAAAGGCCTCTTCCGCGTCTCCGAGACCGAAGCCGCCTTTACGCTGAAGTCCGAGTGATCGCCTCGGCGCGCGAGCGCAGGTCGGCGTCGTAGAGCGCGTTCACCAGTTCGTCGAGGTCCCCTTCGAGGATCTGCTCGATCCCGTGGACCGTGAGGTCGATGCGGTGGTCGGTGATGCGGTTTTGCGGGAAATTATAGGTGCGGATGCGTTCCGAGCGGTCGCCCGACCCGATCATGTTCTTGCGGGCATCGGCGCGGACCTCGCGTTCCTTGGCGCGGGTGAGGTCGAGCAGTCGGGAACGCAGCACGCGGAGGGCCTTCTGGCGGTTGCGCAGCTGCGAGCGCTCGTCGGCGCAGTAGACCATCAGCCCGGTGGGCTTGTGGATGATTTGGACGGCGGATTCCGTCTTATTGACGTGCTGGCCGCCGGCGCCGGAAGCGCGGGCCACGGACATGTCGAGGTCTTCGGGCTTGAGGACCACTTCGGCCTCTTCGGCTTCGGCGAGCACGGCCACGGTGGCGGCCGACGTATGGACGCGGCCGGAGGCCTCGGTGGCCGGGACGCGCTGGACGCGGTGGACCCCGGCCTCGTGGCGTAGGAGGGCGGTGGCCCCTTCGCCCTCGATGAGCAGGACCGCTTCGCGGACCCCGCCGAGGTCGGAGTGGGACAAGGACATCAACTCGCATTTCCAGCCCTTGCGTTCGGCGAAGCGCGTGTAGGCCCGGAGCAGTTCGGAAGCGAACAAGGAGGCCTCTTCGCCCCCCGTGCCGGCGCGGATTTCCACCATCGCATTGCGGGAATCGTCGGGGTTGGGCGGGACGATCGCCTTGATCAGCTGGTCGCGGGCCACCTCGATCAGCGGCGTCAGGCGGCGGGCTTCGTCATCGGCCATGCGCCGCATCTCGGGGTCGGCTTCGCCGGCGAGGGCGAGGGCTTCGGCCAGCTCTTTTTCCAGGCCCGTCAGCAGGTCGTCGGCCTTGACCGCCTTGCCCGTGAAACGCAGTTCCGCGCCCAAGGCGGCGGCCCGGCGGCTATCCCCGAACGTGGCGGGGTCGGCCATGAGCCCTTCCAGCTCGGCAAGGCGACGGCGGAGGCCGGAAAGGTCGGGTCTGAGGGGGGCTTCGGCCATGGTGGGTGTAACGGGAATCGGGCTTGGACAGCGGGGCTGCCTCCGTTAGTTAATGGATGCTTGGGGACTCTCCCCGCAAGCCCGACCTTTCACCCTCTTCCGATTTAGCATGCAGACCAAGGAACCCGCCCTGCGCGGCAGCCACGTCCTCTCCTGTGTCTGGGACTTTGATAAGACCCTTTGTCCCGGGTACATGCAGACCCCGCTCTTCCGCGCCTTCGGCGTCGATGAAGAGCAATTCTGGAAGGAAACCAACCAGTTGCCGGCCTTGTATGCCCGCAAAGGCATCCGCACTTCGAAGGACTCCGTCTACCTCAACCACCTGCTCAGCTACGTGAAGTCGGGCGCCATGAAAGGCCTCACGAACCGCCAGCTCCGCGCGCTCGGCGGCGAGATCGAGCTCTGTCCGGGCCTCCCCGAATTTTTCCCGGCGCTCAAGGAGTTCGTCCGTGAATTGGGTCGCAAGCATAACGTCGAGGTCACCTTGGAGCATTACGTCATCAGCACCGGCCTCGCGGAGATGATCCGCGGCACCGCGCTCGCCCCGCATTGCGACGGCATCTACGGCTGCGAATTCCTGGAGCATCCGCTGCCGCCGCACTTTAACAAGCAAGACGAGCTTGCGCTCGAGCTGCCGACGGAAATCACGCAAGTCGCCGCGATGGTCGACAACACCATCAAGACCCGCTTCCTGTTCGAGATCAACAAGGGCTCGAACAAGAACCCGGAGATCGACGTCAACGCCGTCGTCCAGGCCGAAGACCGGCGCGTGCCCTTCGAGAACATGATCTACGTCGCCGACGGCCCCAGCGACGTCCCGGTCTTCTCGTTGCTGCGGAAGAACGGCGGCAAGGCCTTCGCCGTCTACGTGCCGACGAACGAAGCGGAATTCGCGCAGAACGACGCGCTCCTGCAGGCGGGTCGCGTGCATGGCTACGGCCCGTGCGACTACGGTCACGCCGCCTTCACCCCGAAGTGGATCCGCCACGCCTTGACCGGCATGGTCGAGCGCTTGGCCCAGGAACGCACCCGCGCCCTCGCGGCCCGCGTGACCCGTCCCCCGCGCCACATCCACGCCGATCCCTCGGCGCCCCGGACCGACGTGACGTCGCAGGGCAACCTCTTCAGCGAATAACTTTTCATGCCCGCCCCTGCCCGTAAGCGCACCACCACGCTGGCCACGCCCGCCAGCGAAAGCCGCCCCATCCTCGCCGTCATCCTCGGCCTGCTCGCGACCTTCTTCGCGATCGCCTTGGTCTTCCATTCCTCGACCGACGTGAACCTGGTGCCCGCCTGGCTCGAGACGACCTTCAGCCTGCCCGCGCAGTCGGACGCGACCCCCACCTCCAACCCCTGCGGCGCGTTTGGGGCGACGCTGGCGGTGAGCCTGTTCTGCCTCTTCGGGTACGGCGCCTTCTTCGTTCCGGCCTTCCTCTTCGCCGCGGCCTGGTTCGCGCTGAACAACCGGGCGCATACCCTGTGGCCGACGAAGGTCGCCTTGATGTCCGCCTGCGTGCTCTTCGGGGCGCCGATGTTGACGCTGTGGCTCGGGGCCGATGCCTCAGGTACCTTCGATCCCAAAGGCCCGGGCGGCGTGCTCGGCGGCTTCATCTACCTCAAGCTCTGCGAGCCGATCCTCGGCGAGTACGGCACCTGGATCCTCGTGTTTCCCTACGGCTTCTGCCTCCTGGGCGCCTTGGCGGACGACCCCAAGGCCACCCTGAACGCTTGGATCTCCGAGATGCGTGATGGCGTGGGGGCTTGGAATGCCGAGCGTAAGGCCGCCGCGGCCCGCGCCGCCGTGGAGCTCCAGCGCAAGCAGCAACAGGCGGCCGAGTTGCGCCGCAAGCAGCACGAGATCGCGGGCGCCGAAGTCACCGCGATGCCGTCCGCGGCCGCCAAGCCGATGGTGAAGCTCGAAGACCTGCCCATCGACGACGATGCCGACATCGAGCCGGCACCGCGTGAGGAGGTCGCCGCCAAGGGTCCCGAAACCGTGAAGCCCGAGAACGTCACGATCACTCCGCTGAAGGAGGAGAAACCTGCGGACGAAGCAGCCGACGAGGAGATCGACGATGAAGATGTCGAGGCGCCTAAGGCCGCGACGACCAAGCCACGCACCCCCGTCAAGCCCATCGAACCCGCGGGCTCGGGCAAGGTCCTCATCGTGAAGCCCGAGGAGATCGAGCGCGCGAAGGCCTCCCAGCAGCTCAAGAAGCGCGGCGAATACCTGTTCCCCTCCATCAATCTCCTGAACGAGCCCAAGGCGGGCGCGAGCGGACCCGCGGAGGATTTCCGCAAGCGCGCCCAGGACCTCATCGAGACGCTCAAGCAGTTCAAGGTCGAGTGCGTGCCGGTCGACCCCACCAACGGCGTCGACGTCGGCATCCAGCAAGGCCCCTCGATCACGCGTTATGAGATCAAGCCCGCGCCCGGCGTGCGCGTGGAGAAGATCGCGAACCTTTCGAACAATATCGCGATGAACCTCGAAGCCGAGGCCGTGCGTATCCTCGCCCCCGTTCCGGGCAAGGGCACCGTCGGCATCGAGATCCCGAACCGCAACCGCAAGGACGTCCTCCTCCGCGAGATCATCGAGTCCAAGGCCTGGGCGGAGACCGCCATGGAGCTCCCCGTCGTGCTCGGCGTGGACAGCGTCACGAACAAGCCCGTCATCCAGGACCTCGCCAAGATGCCGCATGCGCTGATCGCCGGCGCCACGGGCCAAGGCAAGTCCGTCTGCATCAACGCGATCATCGTCTCGCTGCTCTATCGCTGCACCCCGCAGGACCTGCGTTTCATCATGGTCGACCCCAAGGTCGTCGAGCTGCAGATCTTCAACCAGCTCCCGCACCTCCTGATCCCGGTCGAGACGGACCCCAAGCGCGTGCCTTCGGCCCTCAAGTGGCTCATCGCCGAGATGCAGCGCCGCTACAAGGTCTTCGCCAAGTGCGGCGTGAAGAACATCACCGGGTTCAACGCCAAGCTCGCCAAGGAAGCCGGCTTGCCGAAGCAGGAGGAACTCATCCTCAGCCCGGAAGAGCAGGCCGCCGCGCGCGAGGCCGCCGAGGCCGTCATCGACGACGGCGTCCGCATCCCGACCGAGAAGCTCCCCTACATCGTCTGCATCATCGATGAAATGGCCGACTTGATGATGGTCGCGGCGCAGGACATCGAGACCTCGGTGGCGCGCATCGCCCAGCTCGCCCGCGCCGCCGGCATCCACCTCGTCCTGGCGACGCAGCGTCCGTCGACGGACGTCATCACCGGCCTGATCAAGGCCAACCTCCCGACGCGCATCGGTTTCAAGGTCTCCTCGCAGATCGACTCGCGCACCATCTTGGACCGCGGCGGCGCCGAGACCCTGGTGGGGCGTGGCGACATGCTCTTCGTTCCGCCCGGCAGCGCCACGCTGAACCGCGTGCAGGGCGCCTTCGTCGGCGAGCAGGAAGTCGCCGCCATCGTGGAGTACCTTTGCGAGAAGAACGGCAAGCCGGAGTTCGCCCAAGACGTCGTCGAAGCCATCCAGGAAGCCGCCGAGGGCGGCGAAGGCGGCGGCGAAGGCGGCGAGGATGGCGAAGACCCGCTGGTCGCGCAGAGCTGGGCCATCATCAAGGAAAGCCGCCGCGCCTCGGTCTCGATGCTGCAGCGTCGCCTCAAACTCGGCTATAACCGGGCGGCCCGCATCATGGACATCCTGCACGACAAGGGCTACGTCGGACCCGAGAATGGCTCGAGTCCGCGCGAGATCCTGGTCGACTAAGCCTGCGCCGTGATGAGTGCCCCCCGCCTCCTGCTCGGCCTGCTCACGGTTGGGTTGGCCGCTTGTGCGAGCGTGCCCGCGCCGACCTCCGCCAAGATCCGTTTTCCGTTGGACGGCATCCGGACGGATGGCTTGAGCGGCCCGGCGGGTGGGCTGGTGTCGATCGATTACGAGTTCTGCGTGCCCGCGGATCCGCGCGTCTTGGAAGAGGTCAAGCGCCTCGACCCCAGCGTGAAGGTTTCCTTGGTCGCGCGTGGCCGCATCGGTCGCCGGGATGGGCAGGCCTTGTGCCTCGGCAACACGCAGCAGAAAGATTGGCGCCTGGTCTTGGAGCGGTTGGCGGCCCGCCCGGACATCGTGGAAATTCGCCGTTGTTATTTCGAGTAGGCACAAAAAACCCGGGCTCCAAGCGGAGACCGGGTTTGTTGGGTGAATGCGGCGAACGAATTACTTCGCGGCGGGAGCGGCCGGAGCTTCTTCGCCCTTCTTCTTTTTCTTCTTCTTTTCGGTTTCCGCCGGGGCGGTGGCCGGAGCGGTTACTGGAGGTGTGGCCTTGGTCGGGTCGACCGAAGGAGCCGGTGCGGTCGGAGCCGTGACGGGAGCGGCCGGAGCTTCTTCGCCCTTCTTCTTTTTCTTCTTCTTTTCGGTTTCCGCCGGGGCGGTGACCGGAGCGGTTACCGGCGGCGTGACCTTGGTCGGGTCGATCGAGGGAGCCGGCGCCGCCGGATCGACGGCCGGGACGGGCCCGGTTGCGGGGGCGTCGGCCGCGAAGGCCAAGCCAGTGACGAGGAGGAGGGCAAGCAGGGAGGAACGCATAGGAGTGTTCTCATAAAACACCGTGCGGGCCCATTGGTTGCAGGGCAGCGCCCCTAAAAAACAAAAACCCCGGCGGGCCGGGGGTTGGGGGCAGGCACGCGGGCGGCTTACTGCTTTTGCGGTGCGCCTTCGACCTTCACGCCGAAGACCTTGCCGTCCTTCGGGGCGGCTTCCGGCGCGGCGGGCTTCTTCTTTTTCTCGACGACCGACTCGGCTTCGGGGGCGGCTTCTTCGGGGGCCGGCTTCTTCTTGGCCTTGCTGACTTCCTTGGCCGCGGCGGCGGTGCCGGCGACGCCGGCTTCGACGAGCTTGCCGGTGGCGGGAGAGGGGGCGGGCGCATCGCCACCGATGCCTTGGAGGCGCTTGATTTCCTCCATGGCCGCCTTGGCGGCTTCGTTGGCGATCTGCGTGGCGGCATCGACGGAGTTGCCGACGATCGACGCCGGGCTTCCGGCATCAGGCGCGGTGGGAGCCTCTTCGCCCTTCTTCGGCTTCGACTTGTTTTCGGCGGCATCCTTCGCGGGGGCCGCCTCGGTTTGGGTGGACGGCTTGGACGGCTTGGATTTCACGCTCGGCTTGGAAGCCGTATTCTTCGTCGTCGGCGCGTTGCCGCCGTTGTTGGCGGGCTGCGTGTTGGTCGCGGCGGCGAGCAGGGCGAGGACGAGGAGGTTCATGATACAGATACAACACCACGCCTGGCGGGAGGTTTCAACCCTTGTCGGGGCGGAAGACGAAGAAGACCGCGCCGAGGATGCAGAAAAACGCCCATAAATAGTCCCATTTCCACTTTTCGCCCAGGAAAAGGACCAGAAAAGGCACAAAGACCAGCAGCGTAATGCATTCTTGGATAACCTTCAATTGCGCCACCGAGAGCCCCCCGGTGTGGCCGAGGCGGTTGGCGGGCACCATGATGAGGTACTCCAGGAGCGCGATGCCCCAGCTCACCAAGGCGGCGACCCACCAAGCGCTGGCCTGCATGGTGCGCAGGTGGCCGTACCAGGCGAAGGTCATGAACAGGTTCGAGAGCGTGAGCAACGCGACGGTCTGCAGCAACGTGCGAGGGGCGATGGTATCCATGCCGCCAGCAAAGCCGTGGGCTCGCTCCGAGGCAATCCGTCGCTAGCGAGCCCCGCCGTCGAGGGTGAACGTCCGGAGGACGATTTCGCGGCGATTGCGCGTGTAGCTGACGCGCAGCACCGGCACGCCGTCTTCGGTGTCGAGCAAGGCCGACGGGTAGGAGACTTCCCCTTTGGCGACCGCATCGACGCGGACCAAGGTTGTCCAAGCCGGTTCGTCCGCCGCGAGCAGGACGGCGTCGAGGTGCAGACGATTCCGGCCGGGATTGAGGACGAGCATCGCTTGACCAGAGGGCAGCCGCAAGGCCTCGAGCCCCGAATTGGGATTCGCTTGGCGTGGGTGCGCGGGGCGAAGCGGAGACCACGACCGCCCGTCGTCGGTCGATTCGGTCCGGGCCACGACCCCTTCCCGCGTCCGGGCATAGGCGACGAGTCGGCCGGCTCCGTCGTCGAGCAAGGCCGGCTGGATCGCGTTCAGCGGCGGGGTGTCGTCGGCGGGTGTGTGGCGACTCCAGGCCGCGGCGATCGACCAGTCTCCCGGTTGGGTGCAGCGTTCGAAGTGGACGCGCCACGGCTTCGTGCCGGTCGCCGCTTCGGTGCTGCTGCCGAAGAGCACCGAGCCATCGGGGCGGGCGAGGCCATGGCAACGGATGGGGCCGAGGTAGCCCTTGGGGAGCCGTTGCGCGGCCGACCAGCGCAGGCCGCCATCCGCCGATTGCCGGAACCAACCTTCCCAGTCGGGGATGCGTTTCGCCGCTTTGTAGAAGATCGTCAGGGAGCCATCGGCGCCCACGAAGAGCACCGGATTCCAGCAAGGCACGCCGGGGTGGGCGGCGATCGTCGTCGGGCGGGACCACTGCCGGGAGCCGGGGAGCTGGCGGGAGAAGCGGATGACGACATCATCGGCTCCCTCCTTGGTGCCGGAGAACCAAGCCGCGGCGAGGGACCCGTCGGGCAGCTTCACCAGGTTGGACGCATGGCATTCTGGGCCGAACCCATCGCTTAGGACGGTTTCCGAGCGGAAAACGGCGGTCGGAGGTGAAGACCGTGCGCAGCCCGCGAGGAGCAGGCTGACGAGGCCGAGGACGGCGGGGAGGGGCCAGCGCATACCCGAGTAATAAATATCCCCAATGGGCTTGCAACGCTACGTTGTTCAACACCTTCGCAGTCATGCCCGAAATCAAAGAATTGTTCACCCAGAACCAAAACTGGTCGGAGGACATTCGGCGGAAGCGACCCGAGTTTTTCGAGACCCTCTCGAAGCAGCAAAGTCCGCGGTTCCTTTGGATTGGGTGCGCCGACAGCCGCGTGCCCGCGAATGAGGTCGTCGGACTATTGCCCGGCGAGCTCTTCGTGCACCGCAACGTCGCGAACCTCGTCATCCACACCGACCTCAATTGCCTCTCCGTCCTGCAGTACGCCGTGGATGTCCTGCAGGTCGAGCACGTCATTGTCTGCGGGCACTACGGGTGCGGCGGCGTCCAAGCCTCCCTGGAGCGCCGCAAGCTCGGCCTCATCGACAACTGGCTCCGGCACATCCGCGACGTCCATCATAAGCATGTCATGGCGGTGGAGAACGTCCTCGGACCCGCCAAGGTCGATACCCTCTGCGAGCTGAACGTCATCGAACAGGCCTACAACGTCTGCCACACCACGGTCGTCCAAGACGCCTGGGCGCGCGGGCAGAAGGTGCAAGTCCACGGCTGGATCTACGGCCTGCGCGATGGCCTGTTGAAGGACTTGGGCATGAACGTGTCGGCGCTCGAAGAAATCACGCCCGCTTACGGCAAGGCGTTGGCCCATTACCATAAGGGTTAATCCCTGAGGTGCAGGGACGCTTGAGTGGTCCGCGGCGGTGGTTTGTTTCCGGGCATGTTGCCTGCAGATCGCCCGCGTGAAAGATTGGCCCGGCTCGGCCCCCGGGCCTTGATGGATGAGGAACTCTTCGCCTTGCTCATCGGTGCCGGGACGAAGGGCTCGCCGGTGCAGCAGGTATCGCAGGCGCTCTTGAATGAAGCCGGCAGCTTGGCGACGATGGCGACATGGGAAACCGCCGACTTCGCCCGCGTGCGTGGGCTGGGACCGGCCAAGGCGGCGGAGCTTTCCGCGGTGATGGAGTTGGCCCGGCGGATTCGCGAACGGGCGCAAGACCCGGGCGAGAAGTTGGACGCCCCGATGAAGGTCTGGGCGCGGATGGAGCCGTTGGCGGCCGGCCTCGCCGTGGAGAAATGTTGGGTCCTTTGCCTCAACCGCCGCAACCGGCTCCTCGCCCTGCATGAGGTCAGTTCAGGGACGGCGACGAGCGCGCTCCTGCATCCGCGGGAGGTGTTTCGGCAGGCCCTCCGGCATGGCGCTCCGGCGGCCATCGTGGTCCACAACCACCCCAGCGGTGACCCCACGCCAAGCGCGGCCGACCGTAGCGTCACCCGGCAGCTGGTCGAGGCCGGCCGGGTCGTGGGGGTGGAATTGGTGGATCATGTGGTCATGGGCCGGCCCGAGGCTGATCCCGCGGGGAAAGGCTGGTTTAGCTTCGGTGAAGCGGGCTTGATTTAGGGGAACTTACCGATGGGCTTGAGGGTCTTACCCCTGCATGCCCCTTGCCCGCGTTCTCAAGATTGTCGGCGCCCTGTGCGCCGTCGGGTTGCTCGCCGTCGGCGTTCGGCAGGGACAGCGCTATTATAAGAAGAACCTGGCGGCCCCCCGTTCCGGTGAAGTCGTCTACCGCGAGGACTGCCTCCGTTGCCATGGACCCATGGGGCAAGGCGTCGCCGGGAAATCCGACGAGCCGCTCCTCGGCGAGAAGTCCGTCGCCTTCCTCGCGAAATACATCGCGCGGGACATGCCCGAGGATGACCCCGGCACGCTGTCCGCCGCCGAAGCCCTCGCCTCCGCGCAATACATTCACGAAGCCTTTTATTCGGCCGAAGCCCGCGCCCGCAACAATCCCCCGCGCCTGGAGCTGGCGCACCTCACCGAACGGCAGTACCGCGAAAGCGTCACGGATCTGCTCGGGTCCTTTCGCCGCGGTGATTCCACGAGCGTAGCCGGTGGTCTGGCGGGGGTCTATCGGGGGCTCAAGGATGGCGACTCGACGAACGCGAATAAGAACGAAGCCAAATTCCTGGAACGCGTCGACCCCGCCGTCCACTTCGATTTCGGCACGAAGGCGCCGGCGGTCGGCTCGCGGGATGAGCAGTTCAAGATCACCTGGACGGGCTCGCTGCTGGTCCCGGATACCGGCGAGTACGATTTCCGGGTCACCACCCCGAACGGCGTCCGCGTGTACGTCAACGCGCCCGCCAACGGCTCCGAAAAGAACGCCCTCATCGACCTATGGGTCAGTTCGGCCATGCTCCGCAGCGGCCACGGCCAAGCCTTTCTCCTGGGTGGGCGCAGCTACCCGCTGAAGGTCGAATTCTTCAAATACAAGGATAAGACCGCCTCCATCAAGTTGGAGTGGCGTCCGCCGGGTGGGGCTTGGACCGTCATTCCCGCTGAGAACCTCTCCCCGGTGGTTTCCGCGAGCGTGGACGTGGTTTCCGTGCCGCTGCCGCCCGACGATGCGAGCATGGGCTATGAACGCGGTGTCTCGGTTTCCCGCGAGTGGACGGAGGCCGTCGCCAAGGGAGGCCTCCAAGCCGCCGCGTTGCTGGCGCCACGCCTGCATGAATACGCGGGCACCACGCCGACGGCTCCCGACCGGGCCGAGAAGCTCAAGGCCTTTACCTGGCGCTTCGCCCAGTTGGCTTATCGCCGTCCGCTCACCGCGGAACAGCAGGCCGACCTCACGAAACACTTCGGGCCGGCGGTCACGCCGGAGGTCGCGACCAAGCGGGCGATCCTGCACGTGCTCTCTTCGCCTTACTTCCTCTATCCCGCCACCGGGCCGCAGGATGATTACGCGGTGGCGGCCCGCCTCGCTTTGGCGCTGTGGGATTCCCTGCCTGACGAAACTCTCCTGCAGGCCGCGGCCAAGGGTGCGCTCAAGACGCCCGCGCAAGTGCGTGCCCAAGCGCAACGCATGCAGAAGAATCCCCGCGCCAAGGCGAAGCTCCGCGACTTCCTCCACCACTGGCTCCACGTCGAAGAAGGGGCGGAAATCGCCAAGGACCAAGCCGCTTATCCTGGTTTCGACCCGGGCGTCGTGATGGACCTGCGCACCTCCTTGGACCTCTTCACCGAGGGCGTGGTCTGGTCGGAGGCCTCCGACTACCGCCAGCTCCTCCTGAGCGACACGATCCTCATGAACGAACGCTTGGCCAAGTTCTATGGCCAGCAGTTGCCGGCAGGCCACGGTTTCCGCCCGGTGAAGATGGACGCGGAGCAGCGGGCGGGCGTCCTCACGCATCCGTACCTCCTCGCCACCTTCTCCTACACCAAGTCGACCTCGCCGATCCACCGCGGGGTTTTCCTCTCCCGGAACATCTTGGGACGCATGCTCAAGCCGCCGCCCATGGCCATCGCCTTCATGGACGACAAGTTCGACCCCTCGTTCACCATGCGCGAGAAGGTGACGGAACTCACCGCCAAGCCGGCCTGCCAGTCCTGCCACATCACGATCAACCCGCTGGGCTTCAGCTTCGAGCGCTTTGACGCCGTCGGGCGCGTGCGCGAGACCGACAACGCCAAACCGGTGAACACCGTTTCCGAATACATCGCTTCCGACGGTACGGTCCTGACCCTCCGCGGGGCGCGCGACGTCGCGCTCCATGCGGCCGAGAGCGAAGCCGGTCAAACGGGCTTCGTCCGCAACCTCTTCCAGGCGATGGTGAAGCAGCCGACCACGGCCTACTCGCCGGAATTGTTGGCGCAGCTCACCGAACGTTTCCGTCGCGACCAATACCATGTCCGCAACCTCGCGGTGGAGGTCGCCGTCGTCGCCGCCCTCCCAAAATAACCCCACCGCTTTCGCTTCATGAACCTACAAAATCGCCGCGACTTCCTGCGTAAGCTCGGCCTCTCCGCCGCGGCTTTGCCGCTGCTGGGTGGCTTGACCTCCTTGCGGGCCGCTGAACCGACCGCCGCCAAGCAACGCTTGATCTTCGTCTTCTCCCCGAACGGCACCGTGCCGACGGAGTTCTGGCCGGAAGGCGAGGGCAGCAATTTCAAGCTGAAGCGCATCCTGCAACCCTTGGCCCCCTTCAAGGACAAGCTGCTCACGCTGAAAGGCGTGAACAACCTCGTGCGCGGCGACGGCGATTCGCACATGCGCGGCATGAGCTGCCTCCTGACCGGCATCGAACTCTTCCCCGGCAACATCATGGGCGGCGGCGGGCAGCCCGCCGGCTGGGCCAGCGGTCCGTCCATCGATCAGGAAATCCGCCGCTTCCTGCAGTCGAAGCCGGAGACCAAGACCCGCATGGGCTCGCTGGAGATCGGCGTCGCGGTCGGCAATCGCGCGGATCCCTGGACCCGTTGGAGTTACGTCGGCGCCAATCAGCCCGTCGCGCCGATCTCCAATCCCTACGACCTCTTCGATAAGCTCTACGGCCAGATGAAGGAAAGCGAAAGCATGGTCTCCGTGCTCGATGGCCTCCGCGGGGACCTCGCCGCGGTGGCGCGGGCGGTCGACGCCAAGGACCGCCATTTGCTCGAGCAGCACACGACCGCCTTGCGGGAACTGGAGCGCAACATGAAGGAGCAGCAGACCACCGGCGCCTTGGTGGTGCCGGCGTCTCCCGCGGTGGGCGTCATGATGGAGAACGACAATATCCCGGTCATCACGAAGATGCAGACCGAACTCCTCGTCAGCGCCTTCCAAAATGACCTGGCCCGGGTGGCGACCTTCCAGTTCAGCAACTCCGTCGGCGGCATGCGCATGAAGTGGATCGGCATCGAGGAAGGCCATCACGCGCTCTCGCATGATCCGGATCTGAACACCGGTTCGGTCGAGAAGCTGACCAAGATCAACACCTGGTTCGCCGAGCAGATCGCCTTCCTGGCGAAGCGATTGCAGGAGACGCCGGAGCCGAATGGAACCGGCTCGATGCTCGAACATACGACGATCGTCTGGACGAATGAACTCGGGAAGGGCAACAGCCATGCGCTCGAGGACATCCCCTGGGTGCTCATCGGTGGTGGGCTGGGCTTCAAGACCGGCCGCGCCCTCAAATACACCAAAGCCGCCCATAATCGCCTGCACCTTGCCTTGGCCCATGCCTTTGGGCATCGCTTGGAAGCCTTCGGCAACCCGGCGCTTTGCAAGGGCGGTCCGTTGGATCTGAGTTAAGGGTTAGAGTACAGAGGGCTGAATCGAGGGCAGGGTCGATGACGGAGTCGAGGATGGAGTCGAGGGCAGGGTCGATGACTGAGTCGAGGATGGAGTCGAGGATGGAGTCGAGGGCAGGGTCGATGACTGGATCGAGGGCAGGGTCGATCGCTGGATCGAGGGCGGGGGCGATTGCTGGATCGAGGGCTGAGCGTTGTGAAGGAGTGCCGCTCGGTCCTCCGTACTCTGAAATCCATCCCC
>Ga0255108_1000143_pt1 | contig 21687 bp, 21 predicted proteins | sample Law_Miss_RepA_8h_FD_188469 | JGI IMG/M metagenome (GOLD analysis project Ga0255108, IMG submission 188469) | Freshwater microbial communities from St. Lawrence River, New York, United States - Law_Miss_RepA_8h | ecosystem: Environmental > Aquatic > Freshwater > River | place: USA: New York... | reverse complement strand
GAGTGTTTTGTAGCCTGACGGCTCTCATCTCGGGAAAGGATCCCGTTACCACCGTGGCCCTCCTGGGCTCGGTTGGTGCAAGCGGCTTGCGCCGGTTTGCTCGTGATGCGACTGCTAAGGAACTACGGGCAGCCTAGGGCTGACCGGCCGGGAGGCAAGCGTGGGCTTTGTCATACGGCCGGACTTCAGCGGGGCTCGGGCACCCCGCCCACCCCCCGGAGCTTCTTGAGCGCCGGCGCGGCCGCCGCGGCGGCCTTCGCGTAAGCCTCCTTGGCCGCCCGCCAGGCTTGCTCCGCCACCTCCTCGGCCTGCGCGGCCTCGGCCTTGTCGGCCGCGGCGCGGGCCTGATTCTCCTTGGCGCGCGCGAGCTGCTTGCGTTCGTTCGCGGCGCGTGCGTTCAGGGACTGGTAACTCGCCTGGAATTGGGCCGCCTGTTTCTCGTCGCGGTTGCGCCACCGATTGAAGTTCGCCTTCGCGGCGTCGGCCTGTTTCTCCAGCGCGTCGACTTCGCGCTGCTGCCGGTCGAGGCGTTCCTTCTCGCGTTGGGCGGTGCGCGTCTCCTCCGCCGTCCGCGTCGCGGCCGCATCCGCGGCCGTGGCCGCGGTCCGGAGCCGCAGGTGCGCGGCCAGCAGCTCGTCGAGGTTGGCTTCCGCGAGCGTGGCGCGCAGTTCCTCGGCCTTCGCCGCGGGCAGGTCCGTCCGCCGCTGATCGTAGGCGAGCGTCCACGCCGCACCGCCGGGGAGCGGCGTGAGCGTCACACGCGGCGGGGACGGGGGCAGCTCCGTGACTGCGGTCGCGAGCAGCAGGGCGGCGAAGGTGAGCATGCACGTAGTGTTATCCGCTTCCGGGCGGATGGCAATCCCGCCGCCGGCGGAAATCTCTCGCCTGGCTTCCGCGGCGGTCTTCTCATGGTAGGCATGGGTTTCTTCCGCTTCCGTCGGACCATCTCGCTCGGGCGCTTCCTGCGGCTCAACGTCTCCAAGACCGGCACCTCCGTCTCCGTCGGCCGTCCTGGCGCGACGGTCAATGTCCGCGGCGACAAGGTCGACGGCACCGTCGGCGTGCCGGGCACGGGGCTCTCCTACCGACAGCGGCTCGCGAACCGCGGGTGCGCGTCCGTCTTCGCGCTCGGTACGACGCTCGCCGGCGCGACCTGGCTTTGGTTCGCCTGATCGCGTCGCGCGTCGCGCCGCAAGTGCCCGGGAAAGGACTCGAACCTTCACGCCTTTAGAGGGCGGCGGATTTTGAGTCCGCTGCGGCTGCCATTTCGCCACCCGGGCGGGTTGCGGTCCGTCATTCATTCGACGGAGGCGGGGCGGGGCAAGAAAAGAAAGACCCGCGCGGTGGCGCGGGTCCGGAGCGGCCGACAAAAAAGGCGCTCCGTGCGGAGCGCCTTTTGGTTTCGCGGCGAAGCGGATTACTTGGAGCCGAGGATCGCGTCCTTCGCGGCCTTGGCCACGCGGAACTTCACGACCTTCTTGGCCTTGATCTGGATCGTCTCGCCGGTGGCCGGGTTGCGACCCTGGCGGGCCTTGCGGTGGACGAGGACGAGCTTGCCGAGGCCGGGGAGCGTGAAGGAGTTCTTCGCGTTCTTGTAGGCGAGCGCGGCGATGATCTCGAGGATAGCAGTGGCCTGCTTCTTGGAGAGCTCGGCCTTCTCGGCGATGGCGGCGGCGATCTGGGACTTGGTGAGGGCTTTGGACATGGTGTTTTGGGTTAGTAGTGCAGTGATGCGGGTGTATTTAGTAGCGAACCGCACGCTGATAACCAGCGAAAAATAAGGGTATCTTGCAAGTCGTCCGGACCCCGTCTCGCGGCTGTGCCCGGAAGAAAAAACTTTTACCGGCGGACGGTCTCTGTCATATCTCCTCCGCACCCGCCCTCCCGCCATGCTACCCCGACTCGCCTTCCTTCTCACCGGCGCCGTCCTTCTCGGCTCGACCTCCGCCTCCGGGCAGGAGGTCAATGTTGAGCCGGCGTTCCCTGGTCTGAGCTTCAGCCTGCCGATCGGCGTCGCTCCTTTGCCGGGGAGCAAGGACGCCCTCTTCGTCATCGAGAAGGGGGACCCCGTCCCCGGGGCGGCGGCGGATAAGTCCGCCGACAAGAAGAAGCGGGCGAGCTCCTACCTAGGCGGCAAGGTCCAGATGGTCTCCGGGCTCGCGGCGGGCAAGCCGGTCAAACAGCAGGTCTTCCAGCTCGCCGCCAAGGATGGCGACTTCGAGGCCGGCGGGGAGTGCGGTCTGCTCGGTTTCGCGGTCCACCCCCGGTTTCCCAAGAATCGGCAAGTCTTTGTCTATTACAGTATTAAGATTGGCGGAAAGCTGCACCAGCGTCTTTCCCGCTTCCAGCTCAAGCCGGGTGCCGAGTTCGAGGTGGACCCCGCCACCGAGCAGGCGCTGATCACCCAGCAGGACCCGGCCTCGAACCACAACGGCGGCGACGTGCATTTCGGTCCGGATGGTTATCTCTATTTCAGCTGCGGCGACGGCGGCGCGGGCGGCGATGCCTTCAATACCGCGGCCTTCATCAACAAGGGTTTCCACGCCGGGGTCTACCGGATCGATGTCGACAAGCAGCCGGGTAGCATGGCCCCCAACCCCCATCCCTCGGTCATGACCGACGCCCAGGGGGGGGCCTACTATGCGATCCCGGCGGACAACCCCTTCGTCCGGGCGACCTCCCACCGCGGCCAGGCGATCGAGGCCAAGTCCGTCCGGACCGAGACCTGGGCCACCGGCCTGCGTAACCCGTGGCGCTTCTCTTTCGACCCCCAGACGGGCGTCTGCTACACTGGGGACGTCGGCCAGAACCTCTTCGAGGAAATCGACATCCTGGTCTCGGGCGGGGATTACGGCTGGAGCGAGGTTGAGGGGCAGCACGTCTACAACCGCAAGGACGCCAGCGCGAAGCAGGGCCCGGCCGCCCTGGCGGTCGCATCCAAGCAGTGGCTCGCGCCCATCTATGAATACGACCGTAAGGTCGGCAACTCGGTGACCGGCGGCGTGGTCTACCGCGGTGAGCGCCTGCCGGACCTCAAGGGCGCCTACGTTTTCGGTGATTACGCTTCCGGGCGAATCCTCGCCCTGCGCGAGAAGGGCGGCAAGTGGGAAGGGCAGGTCATCGCGAAGGACATGACCATCGCGGGCTTCGGTCATGACCCCGCCAACGGCGACGTCCTTTTCGCGGCGATGTCGGGTCAGGTCAAGCGCCTGACCAAGAAGTAGGCCGCGATGCTTTCCCGGCGCGCTTGGATGGGGCAGGTCGCCGCCGTGGCCGGCGCGACCTTGCTCCGGCCGGTCTTCGCGGCCTCGCCGGCGCCGGCCCGCTCGCCCGAAATCAGCCTCTTCACCAAGCATCTCGTCGGACTACCTTACGAGCAGCTGGCCGACGTCGTCGCGGAGATCGGCGTCACCGGGATCGAGGCGCCAGTGCGCAAGGGTGGCCACGTCGAACCCGGGCGCGTCGAGGAAGATCTGCCCCGTCTGGTCGAGGCTTTGCGACGGCGCGGGCTCGCGATCACGATGCTCACCACCGGCATCAACGAGGTGTCCGCCACGACGCGCACCGCGGCGGTGCTGCGGACGGCCCGCGCGCTCGGCATCCCGCGGTTCCGGATGAATTGGTACGCGTATGACGGCCAGCGCTCGCCGTGGGTCCAGCTCGATGAGATCCGCCCCAAGCTGCGCGACCTCGTCCAACTCGCCCGCGAGATCGGCATCCAGCCCTGCTATCAGAACCACTCCGGCGCGAAGTATGTCGGCGCCGGCGTCTGGGATATGGCCATGCTGATGCGGGATCACCCGCCGGCCGACCTGGCGTGGGCCTTCGACATCTTGCACGCGACGGTCGAGGGGAGTACCTCCTGGCCGACGGAGCTCGAACTGGTACGCGAGCGGCTCGGCATGGCTTACTTTAAGAACTTCGCCTGGGAAGGGAAGGGGCACCGGTCCGTGGCCCTGGCCGACGGGGTCGTCGGCCCGGCCTATGTCGACCGTCTCAAGCGCGGTGGTTTCGCCGGACCGGTCTGCCTCCATGTGGAATACCTGCCCGAAGGCTCGCTCAAGGACGCCACTTACCTGAAGCGGGCCGTCGCCGCCAGCCGTCAGGATCTGGCGACCTTGCGCGGTTGGTGGGGCTGAGGCTCTGCGAAAACTTAGGCTGGAACTTTCCCGGGGGCGGGCTGTTATCGCCTCATGCCCCGCCTCGTCCCGCTCCTGCTGGCCGCCTCCGTCCTCTCGGCCGCCCCTGATCCCTACAAGCCGTCGGAAGGCGGCTCGGTCGCGCTCCCTCGCTTCCAGGTCCCCGAGGGCTTGGAGGTCACGCTCTGGGCGCGCTCGCCGATGCTGGCGAACCCGACCAACCTCGACATCGACGCCCAAGGGCGCGTCTGGGTCACCGAGGGCGTCAATTACCGCGTCTACAACAAGGGCGGCAAGCGCCGGCCGGAAGGCGACCGCGTCGTCGTCCTCAGCGACACCAAGGGCTCCGGTCAGGCCGACACCGTCGCCACGTTCGTGCAGGACGCCGGCTGGACCTCACCGCTCGGCATCGCCGTCTTCGACAACGTCGTGATCGTCTCGCACGCGCCCGACCTGATCAAGTTCACCGACGTCAACCGCGACGGCAAGTTCGACCCCGCGGTCGACAAGCGCGAGGTGTTCCTCGGCGGGTTCGGCGGCCAGGATCATGACCACTCGCTGCACGCCATTGTCGCGGGTCCCGACGGCAAACTCTACCTGAACTCCGGCAACTGCGGCGCTTCCTTCACCGACAAGTCCGGCAAGACCTTCCGCGTTTCCTCGGGCTACGTCGACCAGCGCGGCGGTGCCTGGCCGTATGACCCGAAGACCACCGCCGGCGCCAAGAGCGACGACGGGTTCATCTGGTCCTCCGGCTTCTCCGCCCGCATGAACGCCGATGGCTCCGGCGCCGAGATTATCGGCAACGGCTACCGTAACAGTTACGAGCACTTCCCGTCCTCCTTCGGCGACCTCTTCCAGGGCGACAATGATGACTCCAGCAGCTGCCGCACGTCCTTCATCCTGGAGTACGGCACCGCGGGCTACACCACGCCGAAGGCCGCTGGCTACGGCTCCGTCCGTCGTCCGGGCCAGCCGACCCCGCGCGCCCACTGGCGTCAGGACGACCCCGACACCATGGATGTCGGCGACGTCTACGGCTCGGGTTCCCCGACCGGCGTCACCGTCTATGAGAACGGCGCGCTCGGCGATGCCTGGAACGGCACGCTCCTCAACTGCGAGCCTTCCCGCAACACGATCTTCGCCTACAAGCTCCAGCCGCGAAAAGGCTCCTTCGTGCTGAACGAGGCCACCCGCAAGGACTTCATCACCTCGAACCCGACCCGCGAATTCGAGGGCACGGATTTCCACCGCATCAAGACCCCGGGCAAGAGCGGCGAGCACATCTGGTTCCGCCCGGCCGACGTCGCCGTCGGTCCCGATGGCGCGGTCTACGTGGCCGACTGGTACGACACCCGCGTGGGTGGCCACCAGACGCTCGACGACACCTGCACCGGCGCGATCTACCGTATCGCCCCGAAGGGGTTTAAGTCCGTCATCCCGAAGCTCGACCTGACCACGCCCGCCGGCGCCATCGCGGCGCTGCGCAATCCGGCCGTGAACGTCCGCCACCTCGGCTTCAACGCCGCCAAGGGCTTCGGCGCGCAGGCGCTGCCCGCCGCGCTCGCGCTCGCCAAGGACGCCAACCCCTACGTCGCCGCGCGCGCCGTCTGGCTCCTGCCGCACCTCGGTGACGAAGGCGTCGCCCGCGCCAAGGAACTCCTGAAGGATGCCAATCCGGCCAACCGTCGCCTCGCGTTCCAGTCCCTGCGCCGCGTCGGTCAGGACGTCCTCGTCGCTTCGGCCGCGCTGGCGGCGGATTCCGATGTCGCCGTCCGCCGCGACGTCGCGACCTCGCTCCACGCGGTGGCCGCCGACAAGGCCGTGCCTATCCTCGTCGAGCTCGCGAAGCGCCTCGACGTCACCGACAAGAATTCCGTCGCCGCCTTCGGCATCGGCGCCGCCGGTAAGGAAGCCCAGGTCTGGGCTGCGGTGAAGGCCGCCCTGGTCAAGGATGGCCAGCCGTGGTCGGTCGAGGTCGCCCGCATCGCCTGGGTGCTCCACACGCCCGACATGGTGAACGAGCTCTCCGCCCAGGCCACCGGCCAGCAGGTGTCCGCCGAGCAGCGCAAGCTCGCGACGGAGACGCTCTCCTTCGTCGAGTCCAAGGAAGCCGCCCTCTCCATGATCAAGCTCGCCGGTGAAGGTTCGCCCGTGAAGGGCGAGGCCGCCACCTGGGCTTTGATGCGCATGACCGGCGCCTGGTCCCAGTTCGAAGTCCGTTCGGAGCTCAAGAAGGCCGGCGTGTACGACGAGGCCAAGGTCGTCGTGAACCCGATCCAGGTGCCCGAGGCCCCCAAGCCCACCTACACGAGCGCCGACGTGCTCGCCAAGAGCGGCGACGCCGCGAAGGGCAAGGCCCTTGCCCAGCGTTGCGTGATGTGCCACCAGATCGACGGCAATGGCCCGGCCTACGGCCCGGAACTCCGTGGTTTCGCCGCCCGTCAGGGTCGCGAGGCCGTGGTCACCGCCATCGTCGAACCTTCGGCCAGCATCGCCCTGGGTTATGAAGGTACGACCCTCAAGCTCAAGGCCGGCGGTCAGATCGACGGCCTCCTGCAGTCCAATAACGACCCGGCGGTCATCAAGTCCGCCGGCGGCGTCTCCCAGCTCGTGCCGAAGAAGCTGATCGGCGGGCAGTCCAAACTGGGCAAGTCCCTGATGATGTCGGGCGAGCAGCTAGGCCTGAACGCCCAGGAGGTCGCCGACCTCGCCGCCTGGTTGGCCGAGTATAAGTGAGCCGGGAAGGGTAATCCGTTCGTAAAAGGGGCTTTTCCTCACGGGAAAGCCCCTTTTCATTTCCCGCTTGCATCTCGGCGAAGGCCACCCAAGTTCGACCCTCCTTTCCCTAGGCAAGGCACGGCCGCATGACGCGGGCCCGCGACTTACTAGGACACCAAAGCCTTTCTACAACCTATGAAGAAGTTCAGCCTCAACGTCACCAGCCGCCAGGTCCATGGCCGCGGCCCCGCCCGTCGCCTTCGCCTCGAGGGCGCGATTCCGGCCATCATCTACGGCAAGTCCGGCAACCAGAGCGTGTCGGTCAAGCAGGAGGACTTCCGCACCCTGATGCGCGCCAAGGGCACCGCCGCCGCCCTCATCGACCTGAACGTCGACGGCAAGCTGATGCTTTCCCTCATCAAGGAGTCCCAGCGCCACCCGATCACCCAGAAGTTCCTCCACATCGACATCATGGAGATCGACCCGGAGTCCCTCATGACCGCCGCCATCCCGGTGCGCGCCGTCGGCGAGGCCTACGGCGTCAAGACCGAGGGCGGCACGCTCGCCATCGTCTCCCAGACCGTCAACGTCCGCTGCTTGCCGGAAAATCTCCCCGAGTTCATCGAGGTCGACGTCACCGAGCTCAAGGTCAACCAGTCCATCCACGTCGGCGCCCTCAAGGCTCCGAAGGGCATCACCTTCCCGGGCGACCCTCAGCGCGTCGTCGTGGTCTGCTCCGAGATGGCCGCGGAAGAAGCCGCCGCCGAACCAGCCGCTGGTGCCGCCCCGGTCGCCGGAGCCGAAGGTGCCGCCGCGCCTGCCGCCGGTGCCGCCGCGCCTGCCGCCGGTGCCGCCGCCGCGCCCGCCGCCGCGCCCGCCGCCAAGAAGTAATTTCCGCCGCCGGGCGTCCCCGGCACCTGTTCTTTGAAGTCAAATGCCATTCTCGGTCATCGCCGCCCTCGGTAATCCGGGCCGAGAATATGCCGCCACGCGCCATAACGCGGGGTGGATCGTCCTCGACGCCCTCGCCGCCCAAGCCGGGGCTGCCTGGCAGGTCGAAAGCCGTTTCCCGGCCGCGGTCACCAGGGTCATGCTCGGAGGTTCCTCCGTCTTCCTGGTCAAGCCCCAGAGCTTCATGAACGTCAGCGGGGAGCCCCTCGCCGCCTTCCTCCGCTTCCACCGCCTCGAGCCCTCCGCCCTCGTCGTGCTCCATGACGACATCGCGTTCGAACCCGGCCAGATGCGCCTTGCGCTCGGTGGTTCGGCCGCCGGCCACAACGGCGTCGCCAGCTGCATCCGCCAATTCGGCGAAGCCTTCGTTCGCGCCCGGCTCGGGATCGGCCCCAAGCGCCACCCCGAACAGGACCTCGCCGACCATGTCCTCGGCAAGTTCCCCGCCGCCGACCTCACCGAGTTTCAGGCCCGCATTCCTGACTTCATCCTCGGACTCGAAACCCTTTTCACCCGCGGCCTTCCCGCCGCCCAGAACCTCACCAACAGAAAATCACCATCACCATGACCACCTCCCAGCTCCGCCGCTCCTACCGCGCCAGCCTGATCCTCGACCTCCGCGGTTCGACGGACGCCCCTGAAGCCGTCATCGAGCGCCTCAAGGACACCCTCAAGTCCCTCGACTGCAAGGTGACCGAGTCCGAGAACCTCGGCCAGAAGGAGTTCTCCCGCGTCGTCGACCGCAAGTTCCCCTCCGGTCTCTACGTCCAGTTCCACTTCGAAGGCCCGGTCAACACCCCCACCGCCTTCCGCGAGAAGCTCCGCCTCGACCGCACGGTCAACCGCCTGCTCGTGCAGTCGGCCAACTAAGCCCCTTCCCCCCTCCCGCCGTGGCCTCCTCCTTCAATCGCGTGATCCTCGCGGGCAACATGACCCGCGATCCCGAGGCGCGCGCCCTCCCTTCGGGGCAGGCCCTCACCAAGTTCTCCCTCGCCGTCAACCGCGCCTACACCACCAAGGAAGGTGAGAAGCGCGAGGAAGTCACCTACGTCGACATCGAGAGCTACGGCAAGCAGGCCGAGATCATCGCCAAGTACTGTGGCAAGGGCTCCGGTATCCTCGTCGAAGGCCGCCTGAAGCTCGACCAGTGGGAGGACAAGAAGACCGGCGAGAAGCGTTCGCGTCTCGGCGTCGTCCTCGAGAATTTCACCTTCATCGGCGGTAAGTCCCAGGGCGGCGAGGAGGGTGGCTCCGCCCCCCGCTCCCGCGGCGGCAACGACACCCCTTCCCCGGCGCCCGACCACGGCGGCGACGACGTCCCCTTCTGATCATCCCCTCCATTTAACCCAAGCAAGCACCTATCATGGCATTCACCGAAGTTCTCCTCATCAAGCCCGTCGACGGCCTAGGCGCCGAAGGCGAGCAGGTCCGCGTCCGCGCGGGCTTCGCGCGCAACTACCTGTTGCCCCAGGGCATCGCCCTGCCGGTCAACCGCGCCAACACCAAGTATATCGAGTCCCTCCGGAAGGCCCGCGACCTCCGCGAGGCCCGCGATCTCGAGGCCGCGAAGGCCATCGAGACCAAGCTCGCCGCCATCAACCTCGTCTTCGCCGTCAAGACCGGCGAGGGTGGCAAGATGTTCGGCGCGATCAGCACCGCCGAGATCGCGGCCAAGCTGGCCGAGCACGGCGTCGAGCTGGAGCGCAAGCGCATCCACCTCGGCCAGGGCCCGGTTAAACTCCTCGGCAAGCACGTCTGCAGCATCCGCCTCCATGGCGCCGTCATGGTCGAGCAGGGCTTCGAGGTCGTCTCCGAGAACCCGATCGAGCCCGTCGCCGAGGAGGCGCCCGAGGCCGACGAGCGCGAGCACCGCGACGACAAGAAGTCGCGCAAGCCGCGCAAGGAGAAGGCCGAGAAGAAGGCCTGAGCTCCGCGCCATCCCGCAGCAGGGCGTGAGGCTTCGGCCTCGCGCCCTGTTTCTTTCTGGTGGCGGTCGCGGGCTGTGAATAGACCGTGAACGTAGCGTGAACGGACCGTGTATCGTTTGTCGCTGTCACCCCTCCGCCCCCCGCCCACTCTCCTTCTTTTCCATGGCCGAAAGACCCCAGCGCCCGCGTCGCGCCGCCGAGCCCAACTACGGCGACCGCGTCCCGCCCCATAACCTCGACGCCGAGCGCGGCCTGATCGCGAGCATCATCATCGACGGCGGCGACACCCTGCAGCGTTGCCTCGAGCAGAAGGTCACGCCCGACTACTTTTTCGACCCCAAGCACCAGGACATCTACGCCGCGGCGCTCCAGCTCTCGCAGGAGAGCGTGGGCATCGACGAGATCACGCTGACCGAGCGCCTGCGCCGGGAAGGCTCGCTCGACGCCGCCGGCGGCGCCGCCTACGTGAACGAGCTGACGGGGCAGGTCGCCTCGACCGCGCACGCGCCCCACTGGCTGAGTATCGTCCGCGAGAAGCATTTCATCCGGAAGCTGATCTCCACCGCGGTGACCACCGTGGAGAAGGCGCACGCCCACACTGAGGGCATCGCCCGCCTCATGGAGGAGGTCGAGCGCGCGTTCTTCAGCATCAGCGAGGACCGCATCTCGGAGTCAGCCATGCCCGTCGACAAGTCGATCGAAGAGGCCATGGAGCTCGTCGAGAAGATCATGCGCGACCGCAACTCGGTGCAGGGCCTGCCGACCGGGTTCACCGACCTGGACGCGCTGACCTTCGGCTTCCAGGGCGGCCAGATGATCGTCGTGGCGGCCCGTCCCGGCATGGGCAAGACCTCCATCGCCCTCAACTTCATCGAGGCCGCGCTCTTCCCCAAGCCGAACGCCGGCCGCGGGCCCGCGCACGTGATGCTCTTCTCCCTCGAGATGCCCGCGCGCGAGCTGGCCCTGCGTCTCCTCTGCTCCCGCGCCCGCGTCAACCAGCAGAAGCTCCGTTCCGGCCACCCCGACGAGCGCATGCAGCTCGACCTCGTGGCGGCGGCCAACGAGTACCGCGGGCGCCCGCTGGTCATCGATGACAACGGCGGCCAGACCATCCTCGAAATCCGCGCCAAGTGCCGCCGCGTCCACGCCCGCAAGCCCCTCGACCTGATCGTCATCGACTATATCCAGCTCATCAACGGCATGGACTCGAGCGTCTCCCGCGAGCAGCAGATCGCCGAGGTCTCCCGCAGCATCAAGGCCATGGCCAAGGAGTTCCGGGTGCCGATCATCGCGCTCGCCCAGCTGAACCGCAAGTCGGAGGACGAGGCCCGCCAGCCCAAGATGTCGGACCTCCGCGAGTCCGGCTCGATCGAGCAGGACGCCGACATCGTCATGCTCATTTCCAAGCCCCAGGTCAGCGCCAAGCAGGCTCAGGAACAGGAGCAGGAGCACGCCAGCCAGCCCGGCTGCTTCGCCCGCGAGCTCATCGTGGCGAAGAATCGTAACGGACCCACCGCCGACATACCCTTGCTCTTTAACGCGACCCTCACACGCTTCGAGGCTCTCGCCAGGGAATCCCGCAATGCCTAAGCCTTCCGCCTACCGCTTCCTGCTTTCAGCCTGCCTGCTGCTGGCTCCCGTCCTAGCCGCCGCCCAGGCCGCCGTGGAGAAGGTGCCGAACGTCCGCGCGATCACCGTCAAGGCCCAGGGCGGTGCGGTCTCCGAGGCTTTTGTCCGGGGCTTCGTCGCGTTCCGCGCCGGTGAACCTTTTTCCCGCGAGGCGGCCGCCAGCACGGTCCGCGCGCTCTACGCGACTGGTCGGTTCAGCCAGGCGGTCGTGCTCCCGCACCTCGACCCGGCGACCGGCGAGGTGGACGTGGAGGTCGTCGTCGAGCCCCGGCCGGCCCTCCTCGCCGTCACGTTCCTCGTGACCGATGGCGACAAGGAACTACCCGAAGGTTCGCTGGGTAGCCTTGAGCTCGAGCAGATCCGGCCGGGCGAGCCGCTTGACCTTACTGCCCTCCGCCAGGCCGAGCTCAAGCTCCAGACCGAGCTACGCAAGAAGCGTCCCTTCACGGTCGTGACCTCGGAGGTCACCTCCACGCAGCGCGGCGCCGCCGTGCTCGTCCGCATCCGCCCGGGGGCCGACCTGCGCGTCGACCATGTCCGCCTCGAAGGTGCGCTGGCCCTCGACGCCGCCAAGGTCATCGACGCGGCCGAACTCAAGGCGTCTTCCTGGCGCTGGTGGAAATTCTCCTGGCTCACCAGTGGCGGCCGCCTCGATCCGGAGGATTATCGCCGGGATTGCCAGGCTGTCCGCGAGTATTACCGGTCGCAAGGCTTCCTCGACGTGCAGGTCGAGGAGCTGCCCGCTGAGAAGGCCTGCGTCGTGAAGGATCTCGCCGACGGTTCCGGCTGGATCGACGTGGTCATCCGCATCAAGGAAGGCCGCCGTTACTCCGTCGGAACCATTGAGATCGAGGGTAATCGCATGGGCGCCGCCAACCCGGTGTTCGCCGCCGAGGCCCTGCGCCGCATCGTCAACGAGGTCTCGCTCCGCCGCGGGGTCCGGCCCGCGGCCAACGACCGGCTCAACGCCGGCGACTGGTTCGCCTACGCCAACGTCGACGCCGCCGCCGACAAGCTCCGCGAGTACTACGGCCAGATGGGGTACCTGGGCGCCCAGGTTAACGTCGTCCGCCGGCCCAACCTGGAGACCGGCGCGATCGACCTGCGCTTCGTGCTCGAGGAAGGCGAACGCACCAGCGTGCGCGCCGTGGAGGTGCAGGGCAACACCAAGACCCGCCTGAACGTAATCGCCCGCGAACTGGCCCTCGGACCCGGCGAGGTCTTCGACCTGGCCCGTATGCGCGTCTCCGAGGCCCGTCTCCGCAGCACGCAGTTCTTCGAGGAGGTCCGCCTCGCCCCCGTGCCCACCGCGGTGCCGGGCCAGAGCGACCTCCGCATCACCGTCAAGGAAGGCAATACCGGCTCGGTCAGTTTCGGCGCCGGCTACAGCACCGTCGAGCAGCTCGTCGGCTTCGTCGAGTACGCCGAGGGCAACTTCGACTACACGAACCCGGAAGGCTGGTACCGCGGCGGCGGCCAGAAGCTCCGCCTGCGGGTCTCCGTCGGCAACCTCTCGAACACGATCGAGCACTCCTTCGAGGAGCCCGCGCTCTGGGATCGCGACCTCGCTGTCGGCTACACGGTCGAGCGAAGGTTCGTCGGCTACCAGTCGGCCAATTTCTCCGTGCTCACCCAGGGGGTGGGCGTCTACGCCCGGCGCCGCGTCTTCGGCAACGTCGAGGGCCGGATCGCCTACGACCTCCGTCGCAAAGGCGTGAACAACGTCACGACCCAGGCCCCGACGGATGTCCAGCTCGAGGCCGGCAGCGCCCGGACCATCTCCTCCGCGACCGCCTCGCTCGTGTACGACACGCGCGACGAGTACAACTTCCCGACCCGCGGCGCGCGTCTGGCCTGGACGGAGGAGCTGGCGGGCGGCGCCCTTGGCGGCGGCGTCGACTACCTCAAGTCCGAGCTGCGCGGCGGCAAGTGGTTCCTGCTCTCCCCGACGGCCGAGCAGACCCTCGCCATCGTCGGTCGCGTCGGCGCGCTAACCGGTACCGGCGGCACGCTGCCCTTCTACGAGCGTTTCTTCCTGGGTGGCGCGTACGACATGCGCGGCTTCGACTTTAACGATGTCGGCAGCGCCGGCACGTACGACCAGACCAACGGGCCCCAGCCGATGGGGGGCCTGACCTACGGCTACCTCACCGCCGAGTACACGATCAAGGCCGCCGACAATCTCCGGTTTGCCGCCTTCTACGACTACGGCTTGGTCAACCGGGGAGAAAGTGACTTCTCCTTGAGCCAGGCCAACTCCAACTGGGGGCTGGGCATGCGCATCCTCCTGGGCGGGGCCGTCATGCGCCTCGACTTCGGTTTCCCCCTCCAATTGACGCCTGGTCCGGCGGGTTCCACCCTGAATCAGGGGGGGATGAAGTTCAACTTCAGCTTCGGGACCGTCTTTTGATTGCCAAGCCCACCCGCCAGTATCTTTATCGAATGACCATGAGAACCTTACCTCTCCTCCTCGCCTTGGCCACTGCCTCCGTCTCCGCGGCCTCCCCGAACGTCGGCGTCGTCGACGTCGCCGACGTCATGTCCAAGTACAACAAGGCCATCGAGATCAAGGGCGGCATCGACCAGTCCCTGGCCCAGTCCAAGGCCCAGGTCGAACAGAAGGGGAAGGAACTCGAAGCCCTCAAGGCTGACTTCGACAAGACCGTGAAGGATGCCAACAACCCGATGCTCAACGAGTCCGGCAAGAAGGCCGCCGTGGGCGAGGCCCAGGCCAAGCAGCAGAACCTGCAGCAGCGCTTCAATGAGTACCAGCAGTTCGTCCAGCAGGCCCAGGGCAGCATCCAGGCCCGCGCCGGCGAGCTCGAAAAGGCCGTCCTGGCCGACGTCAAGACCGCCGCCGAGAAGGTCGCCAAGGAGAAGGGTCTCCAGCTCATCCTCCCCAAGGCCGTCGCCTTCGTCGCCGACGACTCCCTCAACGTCACCGCCGACATCGTCAAGGAGCTGAACGACAACTACAAGTCGGCCGCCCCGGCGCCCGCCGCCCCCGCCGGCGACAAGCCGGCCGCCAAGTAAGCCCTCCGACGCGCCCCTGACAACAGGGGCGCTTCATTTAGGACCATGTCCATAGCCTTCTCGCTCCCCGAGCTCGCCGCCGTCGTCGACGCGCGTGCGGTCGAGGGGGGGCGGACGGCGCCGATCCGCGGTATCGCCAGCCTGGCCGAGGCCGGTCCCGACGACCTTTCGTTCCTGGGGAATCCCAAGTACGCCGCCGAGGTCGCCACCTCCCGGGCCGGGGCGATTCTTGTGCCAGTTGATTTCACGGGTGCGCCCGGCGCTTGGCAGGTCTTCCTCCGGGTCGACAAACCCTCCTACGCTCTGGCCTTGGTGTGCTCCGTGCTCGAAGCCCGGCTTTGGCCGAAGCCGCCCGCTGGCCGCCATCCCTCCGCGGTCGTGGCCGCCGGGGCTCAGGTCGATCCGTCGGCCAGCCTCGGCCCCTTGTGCGTCATCGACGAAGGCGCCGTCATCGGCGCCGGCGCGGTCCTCGACGCCCTGTGCCACGTCGGCCGCGAAGCGGTCGTCGGACCCGATTGCTGGCTGAAGTCCGGCGTGAAGGTCGGTGATTTCTGCGTGCTCGGCGCCCGCTGCCGTCTCCAGCCCGGCGCCGTGGTCGGGGCTGATGGTTTCGGCTTCGAGCCCGTCGCCGGTGAGATCCGCCGCATCCCGCAGGTCGGCGTGGTCGTGCTCGAGGACGACGTCGAGGTCGGGGCGAACACGACCCTCGACCGCGCGCGCTTCAGCCGCACGGTCGTCGGTCGCGGCACCAAGATCGATAACCTCGTCCAGGTCGCCCACAACGTCCGCATCGGCCGCCAGTGCCTCATCACGGCGCAGGTCGGCATCGCCGGCAGCACCACGTTGGGCGACCATTGCGTGCTCGGCGGCCAAGCCGGCGTGGCCGGTCACCTCACCCTGGGTGACCGCGTCCGACTGGGCGCCCAGACGGGCCTCTTCGAGGACGTGCCCGCGGACGGCTTCATGAACGGGACGCCCGCGGTGCCCTTCGGGCTCGAGCGCCGGCTGGTCGTCCTCTCGCGCCGGCTCCCCGAGCTCTTCAAAAAGGTTGATTCGCTCGCCGCCTCCTTGGACTCTGTTGCCCGCCCTTCGACATGAGCCTCCCTGAGATGAAGATTTTCACCGGCAACGCCAATCCGGCCTTGGCCAAGGAAATCTGCGAGCATCTCGGCGTCCCGCTCGGTACCGCGACGGTGAACCGTTTCCCCGACGGCGAGACCTTCGTCCAGATCAACGAGAACATCCGCGGGTGCGACGTCTACGTCATCCAGCCCACCTGCGCGCCGGCCAACGACCGCATCATGGAGCTGCTGATCATGATCGACGCCCTCCGTCGCGCCTCCGCCGCCCGCATCACGGCGGTGATTCCTTTCTTCGGCTATGCTCGCCAGGACCGTAAGGATAAGCCTCGCGTGCCGATCACGGCCAAGCTCGTCGCCAACCTACTCACCGCTGCTGGTGCCAATCGCGTCCTGACGGTCGACCTGCACGCCCAGCAGATTCAGGGTTTCTTCGACATCCCGGTCGACCACCTCTACGCTTCCCCGGTCTTCTACGCGCACATTAAGAACAAGCCTTGGCTCAAGGACGCCACGGTCTTCTCGCCTGACGTGGGTGGCCTGAAGTACGCCTCGGCCGTGGCGGACATGCTTAACCTTCCTTACGGATTCGTGGCCAAGCGCCGTACGAGCGCGACCACCGTCCAGGCCACGAGCCTTGTCGGCGAAGTCGAAGGCCGCGACATCATCCTGGTCGACGACATGACGGAGACCGCGGGTACGCTCGTGGCCGCCGCCGAACTGCTCAAGAAGAACGGCGCCCGCTCCGTGCGCGCCGTGGTCTCGCACTGCATGATCCAGGAGATCGCCTTCGAACGCCTTCGCCGGGGTCTCATCGACGAGGTCATCACGACGAACTCCGTCCCGGCGGACTGGCCGAAGGACCTGCCGATCACGGTGTTGTCGATCGCCCCGCTGCTGTCCGACGCGATCCGTCGCATCCACGGCAACAACAGCGTGACGGACCTTTTTCCGATCAAGGGCCACTGAGTCGGGTCGTCCGGACGCGAAAAAGGCCGCCTCACCCGAGGCGGCCTTTTTGCTTGGGCCGGTCGCCGGCCTACTTCTTGCCCGTCTTGAGGAACTCGAGGATCACCTGGGCCTGGTCGCCGGTATGCCCCTTGTGGTCGGCGTAGACGCACTTGCCGTCCTTGAAGAGGAAGGCGCTACGTCCGGCCATGCCGATGAGGTTCTTCACGCCGAAGGCCTCGGTGACGGCCTTCTTCTCCTTGTCGGCCAGCAGGCGGAAGGGGAACTTCTGCTCGTCCTTGAACTCCTTCTGCAGCTTCTCGTCGTCGGTGCTGACGCCGAGGACGGCCACGCCGGCCTTCTGCAGGGCGTCCCAGTTGTCGCGCAGTGAGCAGCCTTGCTTGGTGCAGCCGCCGGTCTTGGCCTTCGGGTAGAAGTAGACGAGCAGGTAGCCCTTGGCGCCTTCCTGGGCGAGGGCGACCGGCTTGCCGTCCTGGTCGTTGCAGGTCACCGCGGGGATGGGGTCGCCGACAGCGAGTTTTTCCGCCGCGGCACCGAAGAAGGGAAGGGAGGTCATGAGGAGGGTGGCGAAGAGAGTCTTCATGCGCCATAGGTTAGGTGACCGCCCGCAAAAGGCAAATGCGTCCGCTGGTGTTTTCCTGTCGCTTGCCGCCCGTTCCGCCCGCAAAACTAGGGGCATGTTGCAGGCCGTCCTCGACACGATCCCCCACCGCCCGCCGTTCCTCTTCCTGGACCGGATCGACGAGGTCCGGGCCGATGGCGCCACCTGCACCCGGACCTTTCGCGCCGACGAGCCGTTCTACGCCGGGCACTACCCCGGCAACCCGATCACGCCCGGGGTGCTGCTGTGCGAGTCGGTCTTCCAGGCGGCGGCGGTCTTCCTGACGAAGAAGCTGCAGGCCGAGGGCGGCGCCCCGGCGGACAAGACCCCGGTGCTCTGCCGGATTGAGGAGGCCAAGTTCAAGGGGATGGTGAAGCCCGGCGATACCGTCTCGATCGAGGTGAAGCTCGTCGAGACGCTCCAGCAGTTCCATTTCCTGACCGGTACGGTGCGGCGCGACGGCAAGGCCGTCCTGACCATCCGCTTCGCCCTCGCCCTCGTCGACCAACCCGCCTGACCCATGTCCTTCCTCGGCCTGTCCGGCAAGACCTACCTCGTCCTCGGCGTCGCGAACAAGAAGTCCGTTGCTTGGCACGTCGCCCAGACCCTCGAATCCGAAGGCGCCAAGGTCGTCTACTCGGTCCGCTCGCGGGCCCGTCTTGATTCGCTGAAGGGCCTGCTCGACGGCAAGCCGGTCTACCTCTGCGACCTCGAGCACGAAGACCAGACGCAGAAACTCGCCGCCGACGTCGGCCGCGAGCACGGTCCGCTCGATGGCGTCCTGCACAGCGTGGCGTTCGCCAACTTCTCCAAGGGCATGCAGCCGTTCCATGAGACGGTCCGCGCCGACTTCCTGCAGGCCACCGCGATCTCCGCGTTCTCGCTCGTCGAGCTGGCCCGGGCGCTCAAGCCGCACCTCAAGGTCGACGCCTCCGTCGTCTCGATCGGCATCTCTTCGCAGGTGACGGCCGCGAACTACGGCTACATGTCGCCGATCAAGGCCGCGCTCGAATCCGCCAGCCGCTTCCTCGCGAAGTCCTTCTCCGCCGATACGCGCGTGCGCTTCAATTCCGTCAACGCCGGCCCACTTAAGACGAGCGCCAGCGCCGGCATCCCCGGTTACCTCCATAACTACCTGCACGCCGAGAAGATGACCTTCCGCAAGGCGGCGCTGAAGACGCAGGAGGTCGCCGACACGGCGGTCTGGCTGCTCTCACCGCGGGCGAGCGGCATTAACGGTCAGGGCATCGTGGTCGACGCCGGCATGGGCTGGAATTTCTTCGACGAGGAGCTCGTGGCCGCTTCTTCCCGTCTCTCCGGCTCGTGATCTTCCAGCGCACCGTCCTTGTCGGCCTCGTCGCCGAACTGCCGCCGGAGGTCTGGACTTCCGACGAGGTCGAACGTCGCCTGGCGCCGCTCTACGGCCGTCTGAAGCTGCCGGAAGGTCGTCTCGAACTGATGACGGGGATCCGCGAGCGCCGTTTCTGGCCGCAGGCGATTCGCCCGTCCGCCGCTTCCGCACTGGCGGGCCGCCGGGCGATGCAGGCCGCCGGAGTCGGCCCCGCCGATATCGACCTGCTGATTCATGCTTCGGTTTGCCGTGATCGACTCGAGCCCTCGACCGCGGCCTACGTGCACGGCCTCCTCGGCCTCGGCCCGCAGGCGCAGATTCTCGACGTCTCCAACGCTTGCCTCGGCTTCCTTAACGCTGTCGTCCTCGCCGCGGGCATGGTGGAGTCAGGACAGATTCGGCGCGCGCTCGTCTGCTCCGGTGAAGATGGGCGTCCGCTCGTCGAGCGCACGATTCGCCTGCTGAACGAAGACCTCACGCTCACGCGTGAGACGATCAAGCCGTACTTCGCCAACCTCACCATCGGGGCCGGCGGCGCCGCGGTGGTGGTCTCCCGCGAAGACTTGGCCGGCCCCGGCGGAATCCGCCTGCTGGGCGGGGCCGCCGAGACCGACTCCTCCGCGAACGGTCTTTGCGAAGGGGACACCTCATCTGCCGAACTTGACATGCGCACGGACTCCGAGGCGCTCCTGGCTGCCGGCGTCGCGCTGGCCCAGCGCTGCTGGGGTCGCTTCAAGGCGGCGACCGGGTGGGACGAGTCTACGCCGCATCGCGTGGTTACGCACCAGGTGGGCCGCCGCCACTCTTCGCTGCTGTTCGAGAAACTTGGCCTCGATCCGGCGAAGGACTACCAAACCTTCGATCGGCTCGGCAACGTCGGGTCGGTTTCCGTACCCGCCACGCTGGCGCTCGGCATCGCCGAAGGCCGGATCAAGCCCGGTGAGCGTGTCGCCCTGCTGGGCATCGGTAGCGGTCTCGCCAGTATGATGCTCGCCGCCGAATACCGATGACCGCCGCCGACCTTGCCCCCGCCGTGCGGGCCCTGTACCCGTTCGCGCCGCGCGACTTCGCCGCGCTCTCGGGCCGGATGAGCTACGTCGACCATGGGCCACGCGACGGCCGCCCGGTCCTCCTGCTCCACGGCAATCCCTCCTGGTCGTTCCTCTGGCGCGACCTGATCTTGCGGCTCGCCGCCCAAGGTCGCCGCGTCATCGCCCCCGACCATATCGGGATGGGGCTGTCCGCCCGCCCGGACCGTTTCCTGCGGCTGGCCGACCGCATCGCCGACATCGAAGCCCTGCTCGCCCATCTCGGGATCGGGGAGTTCGACCTCGGCGTGCACGATTGGGGTGGTGCCATCGGGTTCGGCGTCGCTGGTCGCCGCCCGGAGAGGGTAGGGAAGATTCTCGTCACGAATACAGGCGCCTTCCTCTCCGACCGCATCCCGGCTCGCATCGCCCTTTGCCGAGCCCCCTTGCTTGGCCGCTTCATCGTCCAGGGCTTGAACGGCTTCGCCTGGCCGGCGACCTGGATGTCGGTCGAGCGGCCCCTCAGTCCCGCCGCGAAGGCCGGTTTCCTCGCCCCCTACGGGTCGGCCTCGGTCCGCCGGGCGGTCGCCGACTTCGTGGCCGACATCCCGATGGAGGCCGAACACCCCACCAGGCCTGTCTTAGCCGCCGTGGAGGCCTCTTTGGAGGGCTTAAAGGGTAAGCCCATGCTCCTTTGCTGGGGAATGCGCGACTTCTGCTTCGACCGGTCCTTTCTTGAGGGTTTCGTGGCCCGTTTCTCCTCCGCTGAGCAGCTCCTGTTTGCCGACGCCGGGCACTATGTTCTGGAAGACGCCGGCGAAGCGGCGCTCGGCCCGATCGCGGCTTTTCTTGGGCCGGCCTGAGTGTCTGATTCTTGCCCCTTCTTCGAGGGGCGGAAAACGCCTGTGGATAACGTGTGAACAACGGTTTCTAACACCCCCTATAAGTTTCCGTAAGGGGTTGATGGGTAGTCATTTCTGGCCGCCTAAAAACATTCACGCCCGGGGTGTTTCCTATTGCAGATACCCCTGTGAAAAACAGCATGAAAAGACCCCTCCTCTGGGCGGGAAAATATCATTTATTTATACACCTAAACATGAGCGAAAATTCCGAGAAAACCCCGAACCGCGGCAAGCACGCCGGCAACGAAAGCTACGGCGCGGCTGACATCAAACGCCTCAAGGGCCTTAAGGCCGTGCGCGAACGACCCGGTATGTATATCGGCGATACGAACGAGACGGGCCTTCACCACTGCGTGTACGAGATCGTCGACAACTCGATTGACGAAGCGCTCGCCGGTTATTGCAAGAGCATCAAGGTCGAGATCCATGCGGACGGCTCGCTGTCCGTCGAGGACGACGGCCGCGGTATTCCCGTCGCGATGCACCCGGAAGAAAAGGTGCCGACGCTGGAGCTCGTGCTCACCAATCTCCACGCGGGCGGCAAGTTCGACAAGGGCGCCTACCAGGTGTCCGGCGGCCTGAACGGCGTCGGTGCGAAGTGCGTCAACGCCCTGTCCGACAGCTTCATCGCGGAAGTGAGCCGCGAAGGCGAAGTCCACCAGATGAAGTTCTGCCGTGGCGAAGTCACGCAGTCGATCAAGGTCATCGGGAAGACGAAGCGCACCGGCACGAAGATTACCTTCCATCCGGACCCGGAAATCTTCGTCGCCACTCAGGAGTTCAAGTACGACACGATCGTGCGCCGCATGCGCGAACTCGCCTTCCTCGTTCCCGGTATCACGGTCGACATGAAGGACCATCGCTCCAACCGCTCCGATAAGTTCGAGTTCAAGGACGGCATCGCCGAGTACGTCTCCTTCCTTAACGCCAATGAGGAGCGCCTCTTCGATAAACCGATCCTCATCGCCGCGGAAGTCGACTTCACCGACCTCGCCAACCCCCGCGTGATGGCCGACGGCGAGAAGCCCACGCCAGGCATGCGTCGCATGACCCTCGACGTGGCCCTGCAGTATAACGACCGCTACGACGAGATGGTCTTCAGCTACGCCAACCTGATCAACCAGCCCGAAGGTGGTACGCACCTCTCGGGCTTCCGTTCCGCGCTCACCCGCGTGATCAACCACTACGCCAAGTCCAATAACCTCATCAAGGACAAGGACGCCAAGCTCAACGGCGACGACATGCGCGAAGGCCTCGTGGCCGTCATCTCCGTCAAGCACCCCGACCCGAAGTTCCAGTCGCAGAACAAGACGCGCCTCACGAACCCCGAGGTCGAAGGCATCGTGACCTCGGTCG
>Ga0255108_1000132_pt1 | contig 22123 bp, 16 predicted proteins | sample Law_Miss_RepA_8h_FD_188469 | JGI IMG/M metagenome (GOLD analysis project Ga0255108, IMG submission 188469) | Freshwater microbial communities from St. Lawrence River, New York, United States - Law_Miss_RepA_8h | ecosystem: Environmental > Aquatic > Freshwater > River | place: USA: New York... | reverse complement strand
CACCGCACGAAAGCCCCGGTGACCCGGGGCTTTCGTGCGGTGAGCGCGGCGCTCTTAGCGAGGCGACAAGGCCTGACCGGTGAAGGTGCGAGAGACGCCCAGCTTCCACTGCGGGGTCGGACGGCCATCGACGCGAGAGGTGAACTGGTTTTCCGTTTGGGTGGTGTCGGTGAACCACTCGACGCGACCGTTATTGAAGTAGATGTGGCCGCCGTCGGAACCCCAGACCGACGGGAACTGACCGTTCGGGTCCCAGACGCCGGCGTCAGTCAGACCGCGAGTCCAGATGAGCGGGATGGTACCTTCGTCAGATTTGATGCTCGGGGTGTAGGTCGTCCAGGAAACCGAGGCCGTGAGCAGGCCGGGGTCCGGAACGAAGGATCCAGCGGCACCGGACAGGATTTGCCGGGGGACGGCGACGCTCTCGTTGAGGGGGTCGGAGTCGACGTACCACTGGGTCGCGTCATTGATGCCGCCGTAGATGGAAAGCATCTGCATGTACTGAGGCATCGTGGAGGCCGTGAGGGACGGGGCGGTCAGGGAGAACGCCTGGTCGCGAATCTGCTTGGAGCCGTTGTCGGTGGCCACCTTGATGGCGGAGCCGATGTTGCGGATCTTGGAGAGGGCCGAGGTACGGCGGGCGAGTTCCTGGACCTTCTTGACGGCCGGGACGAGGGCGGTCGCGAGGATGCCGATAATCGCGATCACCGTCAGAAGTTCGATGAGGGTAAAGCCCTTACGTTTACGCATGGAGGGGGTCATTGGTGTGGGGTAGATGGAACAATAAGAGGGAGTTCGTGATTGAGGGAAGCCAAAACAAGGGCGGAGGCTCAATAAGGCAAGGGGAAGCGGGCGCACAGGGCCTCGGCGATACCCCGGGCCTCGGCGATTTTCGCGGGATTCTGGGGGTCCGAAAGCACGATAGAGATCGCGCGGGCAATTTCCTTCATCTCGGCCTCCTTCATGCCGCGCGAGGTCACCGCCGGGGTGCCGACGCGGATACCGCTGGCCTGGAACGGGCTGCGGGTCTCATCCGGCACGGTGTTCTTATTGGTCGTGATGTGGGCAGCATCGAGGGCCAGCTGGGCATCCTTACCGGAGACATTCGGGTGGCTCTTACGCAAATCAATGAGGCTGAGGTGGTTGTCGGTGCCACCACTGATGAGACCAAAGCCTAGAGCGACCAGGGCGTCGGCCAAGGCGCGGGAATTGGCGACCACCTGGCGGGCATAGTCCTTAAACTCCGGGGTGGCGCACTGGGCGAAGCACACGGCCTTGGCGGCGATGACGTGCTCCAGGGGGCCGCCTTGGGCTCCAGGGAAGACGGAAGAGTCGATGGCTTTCGCGTGCTCCGCCTTGCAGAGGATCAGGCCACCGCGGGGGCCGCGCAGCGTCTTGTGCGTGGTGGTCGTGACGAAGTCGGCGTACGGCACGGGCGACGGATGGACACCCGCGGCGACCAGACCGGCGATATGCGCGATGTCGGCCAGCAGCAACGCGCCGTTCTCCTTGGCGATCTTGCCGAAGCGGGCGAAGTCAATCTCGCGGGCGTAGGCGGAGGCCCCGACGGTGATCATCTTCGGCTTCTCGCGCTTCGCCATCTCCTCGACCTCGTCGTAGTTGATGCGGCCGTCGGCGCCCACGCCGTAGTGGACCACGCTGTAGAGCTTGCCGGAGAAGTTGGCGGAGTTGCCATGCGTGAGGTGCCCGCCGTGGGACAGGTTCATCGTCAGGATCTTGTCCCCCGGCTTGATGGAGGCGAAGTAGACGGCCGCGTTGGCCTGGCTGCCGGAGTGCGGCTGGACGTTGGCGTGGTCGGCTCCGAAGAGCTGCTTGGCGCGGTCGATGGCGAGCTGCTCGACGGTGTCGACGAACTCGCAGCCGCCATACCAGCGCTTGCCGGGGTAGCCTTCGGCGTACTTGTTGGTCAGCACGCTACCTTGGGCCTCCATGATCGCCGGGAGCGTGAAGTTCTCCGAAGCGATGAGCTCGAGGTGGGTCTGCTGGCGCTTGAGCTCGGACTTGATCAGGGCGTCGATCTCAGGGTCGAGTTGGGCGAGCGGGATGCGGCGGATGGCAGTCATGGTGCGGTGCGAAAAGGCAGGAAGTTAGGCGAAGGTTGGCAACGGAAAAGACGGGGGCTCAGCGGGCGGGCTCTATTTTGTCGACGCGTCGGCAATGGCGGCCGCCCTCGAACTCAGCCGACAGGAAAGCCTCGACGCAGGCGAGGGCAAGCGGCAGGTCCACATACTTGGCCCCGAAACAGAGGACGTTCGCGTCATTGTGCCGGCGGCTGAGCCCGGCGGCGTCGGCGCTCTGGACCAGGGCCGCGCGGATGCCCGGGAGCTTGTTGGCGGCGATGGAGATGCCGATACCCGTGGTGCAGACGAGGATACCGAAGCGGGCCCGGCCCGCCGTCACGTCGGCTCCGACCGCCTGGGCGTAGTCGGGATAATCACAGGAAGCCTCGGTCTCGGTGCCGCGGTCCAAGACGGCGAACCCCTTGGCCCGCAGGGCGTCGATCAACCCCCGGCGCAGCACCAGCCCCCCGTGGTCGCTACCGAAGGAAAGGATCGAGGCGGGGGTGGTCATCGGGAAAAGCGTCGGCGCAGAAACTCCAGCAGCGCGGGCATCGCTTCAACCATGGAATCGCGGCAATCCTCGTACTCGCGGAAATCACCGCCGAACGGGTCCGGGATGCCGCGGGGGGCGTCGGCGGGCAAGACGTCGCGCAGGAGCAGGACCGTCTCAGGCAGGCGGTCGAAACGATGGGCCAGGGCGTCGAGGTGCGAGCCCGTCATGCCGAACACGACCAAGCTGCGGTCGAGGTCGGCCGGCGACAGCAGGCGGCTGCGGTGCGCGGAGACGTCCAGGCCGATCCGGGCCATGGCCTTGACCGAATGGGGCGAGGCCGGGTCTCCGGGCGCCGCGGCTAGGCCGCACGAAGCGACGCGGAGGTGACTGAGTCCCTCGCCGCGCTTGGCCAGAGCCGCGCGGAGCAAGGCCTCGGCCATCGGGCTCCGGCAAGTGTTGCCGGTGCAGACGAAGGTCACGGTGTCGCGCGCGGCGGCCATGGGCTCACGATGCGGGGCTTTCGCCCTCGTTCAAGCGTTCAGACGGCGCCGTCACGCTTGAGCTGGCGGTAGCCGATATCTCGGCGGTAATGGCACCCCTCGAAGCCGACCTGCGGTACGACCGCGTAGGCCCGCCGAGCGGCCTCCTGCAAGGTGGCGCCATGCGCCACGACGCCGAGGACGCGACCCCCGGTGGTGACGACCCGGCCGTCCGGGAGGCGTTTCGTGCCCCCGTGGACGATGTCGACGCCGGCGGGCAGGTCGGTCGGTAAGGTGATGGCGTCGCCCTTGCGGATCTCGCCCGGGTAGCCCCCGGCGGCGAGGACGACGATGATCGTGGCGCCGGGGCGCAGCTTCACGGCGGCCGGACGGAAGCGGCCATGCGCGATGTCCTCCATGATTTGGACGGGGTCCGTCTCCAGCGAAGGCATGAGCACCTGACATTCGGGATCGCCGAAGCGGACGTTGAACTCGACGACCTTGGGGCCGGCGGCGGTGACCATGATACCGACGTAGAGGGTGCCGCGGTAGTCGATGCCGTCGGCCTTGAGGCCGCGCAGCGTGGGGACGATGATCTCCTCGCGCAGGCGGCGTTCGACGTCGGGCGTGACGACGGTGGTCGGGGCGTAGGCGCCCATGCCGCCCGTATTGAGGCCAGTGTCGCCCTCCCCCACCCGCTTATGGTCCTGACTGGGCGGCAGCATGAGGTACTCCTCGCCGCAGACCATCAGCATGATGGAGGCTTCCTCGCCCTGCATGAATTCTTCGATCACGACCTCGTCACCGGAAGCGCCGAAGACCTTGGTCTCCATCATGTCGCGCAAGGCGGCCTCGGCCTCGGCCAAGGTGGTCGCGATGACCACGCCCTTCCCCGCCGCCAGGCCGGAGGCCTTGATGACGATGGGCACGGGTTGCGAGCGGACATAGGCGAGCGCCGGGGCGAGCTGGCGGAAGGTCGCGGAGGCCGCGGTCGGCACGTGGTGACGCACCATGAAGTCCTTACTGAAGGCCTTGCTGGCCTCGAGCAGGGCGCCGGCGGCGAGGGGACCGTACGCCGGGATGCCGGCGGCCTCGAGCACGTCCACGACGCCGGCGGCGAGGGGAACCTCCGGGCCAACGATCACGAAATTCGATGCGGTCCGGCGGACCAGCTCGAGGACGGCGGCGGGGTTGGCGGCGTCGACCTCGAGGCACTCGGCCTCGAGCGCCATCCCGCCGTTGCCAGGGGCGACCCGAACCCGGGCGACGCGGGGGCTGCGGAGGCAGGCCTTGAGCAACGCGTGCTCCCGGCCGCCGGAGCCAAGGATGAGAACGTCGAGCCGATCCTGCGGTGCCATGCCTCTGTTTTGCGGGAGACTCGCCGCATGGGAACAAAAAACAGGGCCGGTTCGTTTTTGAACCGGCCCTGCCGATATTTGGTGCTCAGGCCGGGACTTGAACCCGGACACCTTGCGGCACATGCACCTCAAGCATGCGTGTCTGCCATTCCACCACCTGAGCAAAGGGGAAGGTGCACGCTGGAACTCCCGACGGCGGGTGCAAGAAAAAACCGCTCATGCCAACGCTTGCCAAACCAACATCTTTCCAAACGCTCAAATTGCGATGTCTTCCGAACCGGCCGAGAACTCCCCCTCCAAGGACCCTTCCCTCGATCTGGGGCTGTCCTCGCTTGGTTTCGGCCCATCCTGGGTCAACGGCCCCGCCGAGAAGGTCAGTGGTGGCCGGGGCGCCGGGCGCGAGGACCGCGGCGATCGTCCCCGCTTCGGCGGCGGCGACCGTAAAGGCCCGCCCCGTGACGGCCCCCGTCGGGATGGTCCGCGCCGCGACGACCGCGGCCCGCCTCGCTGGCAGGATGAGGCGCCCTTCCGCCCGGTCGTCGAAGTCGCCTTCTTCCCGGACGACGAGAAATTCGAACTCTTGGGCGGCGCGATGAAGAAGAGTGCGATGACCTACGCGCTCTTCGACGTGGCCAAGCTGATCCTCGACAAGGAGGACCGCCTCTCGATCGTCGTGCGCCCGCTCGACGCGGCCGCCAATCCCACCGCCAGCCTCAGCGTCTCCCTCCCCGATGGCGTCCCCTTCCTCACCGAAGGCGAAGCCATCCAGCACGTGATGTCCCGTCACCTGGACAAATTCTTCGACGTCGTCGAGGTCGATGTCGAGGCCCCGAAGGGTGCCTTCCAGATGGTCGCGCGCTGCAAGCAGACCGGCGCCGTGCTGGGCTCGCCCACGCACCACAACTACCAGCGCGCGCTCCGCGAGCACCACGCCCGCCACTGCCCCGACAGCTCCTTCGATCGCTTCAAGGCCGGCCTCGAGATGGTGCGCGAGCAGGAGGCCATCGACAGCTGGCTCAAGGCGATGTCCCGCCGCAATGAGTACGTACCGAAAGACCGCCAGGAAGGCGAACCCGAGCGCCTCGAGTCACTCGACGCCGCCCGCGGCTTCCTGCAGGCCTTCCGCAAGGACCAGGTCGTGAAGTCCCATCCCTGGGTGCGCTTCGCCGGTCGCCTGCTGGAGTCGATGCCCGCCGGCCCGCTCCGCGACTCCGTGCGTTTTTTCCTCGAGGACCAGCGCGCCTTCCCGCTCGACACCGCCAATGGGATCCGCGGCCGACTCCGCAAGGAGGGCTTCCACCTCTACAAGAAGGGCTCCAAGGGCATCACCTACGTGTGCGGCGTGCGCCGTCGTTGCCGTGACCCGAAGCAGACCTTCAGCGACTCGATGCAGAAGATCCTGGACGCCCTCGACAAGGAAGGCGGTCAGCAGACCAAGGACATCGTGACCGCGCTCGCCGGGGCGGAAGCCTCCGACGAGGCCAAGGGCCGCATCGCGGCCGACCTCCAGTTCCTCATCAACGAGGGCTACGTCGCCAAACTCTCCGACAGCCGCCTCTTCGCCCAGCCCGTTCTCAGCAGCCAGGCCCAGGCCAAGGAAGAAGCCGCCAACGACGAAGACGCCGAGGAGAGCAAGTAAGCGAAAGCGCAAGGCGCTTTCGAGGGGACACGTGGGCATGTTAGCACGTGGACAAGGAGCAGATTCAAGGAGACCAGAAACCGGAAAGTGAGCCGTGGTATCAACACCCCAGCCAATCATCCGGTTTCCCTTTTGGGTTATTCCTGCCCTCTTGTCACCGTGTCACCTTGCCCACGTGCCCGCTATACTGCCGCTTACTTCCAATTCTCCGCAATCCACGGCGTGGGCAACACGCGGCGGTACCATTTGCCGCTGCGACCGACGAGCGCATCGGGCGGGTTCGGCAGGCCATGGAAGACGACGATCTTCGCGCCTTCGGGGATGGTGGGCGTCTGCCAGAAGGAGAAAGGGAAAACCTTCACGCAGTGCTTCTTGAAGCTGCGGCACCAAGTCGCGGGCCAGTAGCCGACCTTGCCCTGGGCGCTGAGGTGCGCGGTGAGGAATTCCTGCTCGTTGCGGTGGCGCTTGCGCACGGCATCGAGGTTCGAGCGGAAATACTCGAGCACATCCGGGTGCGCGGCCGCGGTCCAGCGGTACACCGAGGAGTTGCCGGTGTAGTCACCCTTCTGCCAATCGCGGATGATCAGGAACTCGCCGGGGTGCTGGAAGAACCCGTCCATGTTGCCGACGATGACGATGTCGATGTCGAGAAAGAGCACCTCGCCCTTGAGCTCCGGACCGCCGGGGGCGCTGAGCGCCGGGGAGAAGGACACGAGCTTGGTCCAGCCGCGCTCGGGTGCGCCGGCGGGCAGTTCCAGGCTCGGGATGGGGAAGGTCTCGATATCGGCGTGCAGACCGTCGCGATTGTCGGTGAGGCAGACGAAGCGGTGCGGGATCGTGAGGTGACGACGCACCATGGAGTGGAGCCGGTTGACGTACTCGGGACCGTACTTGGTGCCCCACTTCATGCAGAGGATCGTGGCCATGCTGGAAGGCATCCTAGGTAGACCCGGCGGCGTGGGGCAACCCCAGAGCGGACGGCCCCTTGCGCTCCAAGGGCGCCCGGGCATGCTGGCTCCTTAACCATGGACGACGACGCAGCGGACGATTTCGAGGACCGGGTCCAGGACGAGGTCGAGGAGCGCCTCTCCGACGACCCGGATCGGATCATCGACGAAGACCGGGGCCAGCCCCGGAGCGGGGGCTGCGCGCTGCTGCTCTTCATCCCCACCTTGGCGGGGCTCTGGTTGCTGGCCTGAACGCTCAGCGCAGGCTCCGCAGCCAGGCGACGAGGTCGAGCAGCTCCTGCGGCTTGAAAGCGGCGTCGAGGCCGGCGGGCATGAGGCTGGTCGCAACCTCCTTCTCGGCGACGACAGAGGGGTGCGGCAGCGTCTTGGCCTGACCGGCGGCATCGACCAGCACCAGACCGGCCGCCGCGCGGGAACGGATCAGGCCGAGGTGATGCTGCCCGTCGCTGGTCTCGACATCGTGCAGCTCGTAATCACGGGCGATGGTGTTGCCGGGGAAAAGGATGCTCTCGACGAGCTCGCGCTCGGTACGGATGGCGCCGATGCGGGAGAGGTCGGGGCCGACTTGCCCGCCGTTCGCGCCCACGCGATGACAGGCGACGCAGGCGCCCTGACCGGCGGCGAAGAGCTTGGCGCCTTCGGCGGGCCGGCCCTGCTCCGCGGCGGACCGGGCGAGGCCGTCGAGCTTGCCTTTCTTCTGCTCGTTGGCCGCGAGGGCGGCGTCGAAGGCCGACTCCATCACCTCGAAGACCGCGCGTGGCCACTTGGCAAAGGCCACGCGCACCTCGTCGGGACGGAGCGTGCCGAGCTGGGGCGACCGCGCGAAGGCGGCGGCGATGCGCTTGCCCTGGGCCGGCGAATACTGGCGCAGCACGCGCAGGAAACCACCCTGCTCAATCGGACCGGCCAGCAGCAGTACCGGCAGGAAGCGGTCCAGTTGCGCGTCGCTCAGCTGGGCCTCGGACAGACGATGGCAGGCCTCGATGCGCTGGCCCAGGTTGCCGGCGTCGCCGGCCAGCCCGAGCAGGAGATCGAAGGCGCCGTCACTTAACTTGCTCCCCGCATCGGACAAGGCCAGCAGGGCGCGGAGCCGCAGCGCGGCGGGGCGGCTTGCCTCCGCGGCGAAGGCCGCGAGGTCGGCGTCGAAGGACTTGTGCTTCACGCGGGTAAGGGCCGCGAAGACCAAGGGACCGGGCTCCGTCCGCAGGAGCTGCGACAGCGCGGGACGCCAAGGCTGGTCGGCGAGCTTGCCGGTGGACGCGGCGATGGCGCGCAGGGCCACCTGTCGGACCGGGGCGGCCGCATGCCGGAGCATATCGCCGAGCAGGGCGGCGGTCCGGGGCTGGCCGGCGAAGGCCACGCCGAAGCGTTCCAGGGCGCGGAGCTGTTCAGGCGAAGGCTCACCCGCCTTGAGCCAGGCGGCAAAGACCGGCGCCACGCGGGCGTCGCCATCGGCGGCCTGCGTCAGCGCGAGGAAAGCGTTCTCGCCCAAGCCCGCGTCGGCGGTGCCGAGCGTGCCGGCGGCGAAGTCGAGGACGGCGGCCCGCTCGGCCGCCGGCGTCACCTGAGCGAGGATACGGAGAAGGCGGGCCTGCTGGCGCGGGCTGGCGGCGGCCTTGAGGTCGTCCACGGTGAATACCCGCGTGCTCAGGCCGGCGTAGAGCGCGGCATGCTCGAGGAAAGCGTCGAGCGGACGGTCGAGCAAGGCGCGCAGGGCCGCGGTCGCGGCGGGCGTGCGGACCTGGCGGAAACTCATCTGCTCGCACGCGCGGCGGGCCACGGCGGCATCCGCGGAGCCGAGGTCGCGGGCGATCTCATCGTCGGTGAGCGTCCGATAGGAGGCGGGCTTGGCCGGGGCGAGCGCCACCGGCTTCACCGGACGCACGCGGTAGATCGCGCCGGTGACGTTGGCGGAATTGAGCAGGCTGGAGGGGCAATGCGGGTACCAGGTGCCGGTATCGAGCACGAGCAGGGAGCCATCCGGGGCCTCGACGACGTCGGTGAGATGGGCGCCCGTCTTGGTGAGCGTGAGAAAATCGTGTTCGGAGGCGCGGTAGCCGGCGCCTTCCTTCTGGAGTTCAAGACGGATGACCTTCTTCGAGTTATAGAGCGCCACCATGAGGTGGAGGTTGTCGGCGGAGGCGGCGAGGGCCGGGGCGAGTTCGGGACCGCGGGACCAGAGGGCGCAGCCGCTGGGCACCAGGTGGCCGAGGTTCGCGACGAGGGGCATCTGCAGGTGCGTGCGGAGCTGGTCGGCAACGATGTGCAGGAAGTCGGGGCGCGTGTAGATGCCGCCGAGCTGCCACTGGCCGATCGTGTCGTACCGCGGGACGCCGTTATAGAGGTTGCAGGTGCCGAAGAGTTCGCCGGTCGGGGCGATGGCCAGGCCGGTCGGGTTGTCGCCGCAGATCAGGGAATGCCAGCGGATGTCGGAACCGTCCGGACGCATCGACCAGACGCCACTGGCCAGCCCCTTATGCACCAAGGTGCCGTCGGTTTGCTTCACGTCATGACCCTTGCGACCATGCGTCCAGTAAAGGCGGCCATCCGGGTGCGCCCACGGACCGTGGACGTCGGCACCGTTGGCTGTCCACTGGAAACCGCCCACCAGCAGCTTGCGCTGGTCGGCCACGCCATCGCCGTCGGTGTCCGTGAACTTCCAGATGCCGGGAGGCGAGGCGACGTAGAGCGAGCCGTCCAACCAGCAGGCGCCCTTCGGCACCGTCAGGCCGTCGGCGAAGACCGTGCTGCGATCGAAGACGCCGTCGCCGTCGCGGTCCTCCAGCATCACGATGCGGCCGGCCTTCTCGGCCTCATGCCGCGCCGTGCCCCAGGCCGTCCCCGGGGAATCACCGACGAAAAGACGGCCCGTCGCGTCCACGCAGCCCAACGTCGGGTGCGCGACCATGCCTGCGGGGGCGGCCTGGATCAACTCGAAGCCGGCGGGCACGCGGGCCTCGGGGGTCGGGCCGACGCCCTGCCCTTTCGCCAGCACCATCTCGGACGGGCGGGCCAGGTAGGCCGGCAGGTCCTTCGCGCGCGCCGGCGCGGGGGCCGGGGCGGCGGAGGTCTTCTTGGGCGCGGGCGCGGGCGTCCACTTCTCCGTGAACTTGCCCAGCGGGTGGAGCTCGTAGCGGCGCACGAACATCTCGGCCGCCTCGGTCTGCAGCAGGATGCGACCACCGCTCGGCTTGCAGTCGAACGCGCGGTTCACCAGCACGCCGTTGGTGAAATACTCCAGCGTGTCGCCCTTGGCGATGATCTCGAAACGTGTCCATTCACCGAAAGGCGATTCGACATCGGCACGTCCGCGGTAACCTAAGTTGTCCTTCCAATCGACGTCGCGGTGCTGCCAGTTGAGGCGGCCACCCGTCATGGTTACGCGCGGTGCGCCGGGAGTCCAAATCGCTTCCTTGTCGCGATCACGGCCCAATTCCGCACTGATCGAAACTGGCAAAGGAATCCCGTCCGCGGTTCGGGCGCTGAGCACGAGGATATCGCCCACGCCGCCTTCGATGATCTGGGCCTCAATGCTGGCCATCCAGGAGCCGCCCTGGGCGCCGATCGGCCCGAAGCAGTGGACCAAGATGCCGTTATCGCGGGAGCGCTTCGTGCGGCTACCCCAGGTCTTCTCACCCCACTTGAAATCACAGACGAGGTGATAATCCTTGAAGGCGCCTTTCGTGACCATGCTGCCGTAGCCTTCGCCGCTGACGCGGAGCGCACCATCGGGCTGAAGCTTGAAGACCTCCTTGGGGTCGCCATGGATGTCGGCCTTCGGGTTGATATGGTAATCCATCTTCCCGTCGCGCACATGCTCGAGGAGGTTGATGAGTTGCGTGACCGCCTCCTGGGGAGGCTCGGGCGGCAGCGTGGGCGCCGGCTTGGCGGGCGGCGTCTGCGCCCACGCGGTGAACGCGCAGAGCAGGGCCGGCACGAACGCCAACCAGCGGGATGGTGGGGGGGATCTCATGGGGGTAGGAGAACGACTAGCCGAAGCCCCGGGATGTTCCAGCCGGTTTCGGCGTGTTACCAAGAATGATAAGACGCTTCCCGTTCAATTAGTCCCGCCGCTCACAAAGCCAGCATCCGGCGACGTAGTTCGGCGGTCTCCGCCTTGGGGTCGAGACCGGCGACCCGGAAAGGCTCGCCGAAGGTCACGGTGGCCCCGCGGCGGTAAAACGGCCACAGCAGGAAAAGCAGCATATTCTGGGTGGTGATCGAGAAACGCCGCACCCACGGGCCCGGGTAATTGCCGTAGCGGATGCGCAGCGGGACCAGCGGGACGCCGGCCTGGGCGGCGATGCGCACGGCCCCGGTCTTGTAAGGGAGCAGGTCCTCGCCCAAGGCCTCGACCAGACCGGTCGGGCAGATCGCGACCGGCTGACCGCCCTTGAGCAGCTCCACCGCGAGCGGGATGTCGACCTGCACAAAGCCCCACCGGAGCGCCCAGCGCTTGAGGAAGGGGAACGTGAAGACCAGCGGGTGCACGAGCAGGCGCGCGCCGCGATGGACGAACGCGAACAGGAAGACGTCGCGGTAGCTCGGGTGGTTCGAGCAGAGCAGGACGCCGCCGGCCGGGACGGAGCCGACCACGGTGACCTTGCCGATGAGCAGGGCGATCAGCCAGCGGGCCGGCCGGGGGGTGAGGCGCGCAAGCTCACTGACAAGCATGCGGCTAGCATGGACCACCCCGGCCACAAGGCAACCCCCCTTCCGGTTGCTTCGGTCGGCGAGCGGATGGCCGCGCTCATTCGGTCGCCGGACCGGACTTCGAAGCCCGGAGCAGCCGACGACGGAGCTTCCAGTCCTTGTGCTGACGCAGGTAGGCCACCAAGGCTTCGAGGATCGGCTCCGAGGCATCGTCTGGATCCCAGGCGCCGACGGCCGCGAGCAAGGCGCGGTTACCCTGCCAAAGTCCGAGGCGGTTGCGGATCCACATCCCCAGTCCGAAATGGTGGTTGATGACGAGCTCCTCGTGCGGCGGCTGCAGCAATGCGTCGAGCGTCTTCACGGGGAGCGTCTTAAGGCAGTAGGCGACGGCGGCCTCCAAGGTCGCCGGGTAGTTCTTCTTGCGGGGCATAGGCGGGAGGCCAGCGGTCTGCCGTCGGCGAAAGGGTTGTCAAATGAGGGAGGGGAATGAGAGAGGGTCAGGGTCAGGAGCAGAGTCAGGAAGCAGGTCGCGGCTGCCTCGGTTGTCTTCAGGTAGGGACGAGCGTCCCTGCTCGTCCGCCGCAGACCAGGTAGACACCCGGCCGACCATAAAGATAGAGTACTGAGTACGGATGACAGAGTACGGAAGAGAGAGACGATTGAAAGGGACAGGTGAAAATCACGGAGTGCTGCGTCGAGTTCTGAATCGAGTGCTGAATCGAGGTGACCTGATGCCAATTCAGAGGCGGTTCGCGCAGGTAGGGACGAGCGTCCCTGCTCCTCCGCGATAGACCAGGTAGACACCCGGCCGACCGGGACGGTCAGCCCTACCCGATGCTTTTCCTGTCCCTGCCCCTAGCCCTGACCCTGGCCCTAAACGAAGCATTGTCCGTTCGCCCTGCCAGCTCAGACTTCCTGGAGCATCTGCTTGGCATCCCCGAAGGTCTTCGGGCGGACCTCGACCTTGTCCATGAGCGACATGAAGAGGCGGCAGAGCTGACGATCGGGCTTGCCCGTGTAATCCAGTACCCGGCCACCTTTGATCCGGCCGCCGGCACCACCAAGCACCACGACAGGGAGCTGGTCGTTGTCGTGCTTCGCCCCGGCCATCATGCTGGAGCAATACACGAGCATGGTGTTATCGAGCAACGTCCGCGGGCCTTCCTGAATGGAGTCCATCTTCCGGGCGAGGTACGCGACCTGCTCCATGAAGAACTGGTTGATCTTGAGCCAATCTTGTCCGTCGGAGTGCGACAAGAGGTGGTGGATCATGTAGTCGATGCCGTTACCGGGTTGCTGCAGGGACTTGATATTAGGGAAGCGCAGCGCGCTGTGGTCGTTGTTCAGCTTGAGCGTGGTCACGCGCGTGGTGTCGGTCTGGAAGCCGAGGACCATGATGTCGCACATGAGGCGCATGTGCTCGGCGATGTCCTGCGGGATACCGTCCGCCGGGCGCTTGATGTTCGGCTTGTCGAGCGTCGGACGCCAGCCCTGCAGCTCGCCCCGCTGGCCGGCGGATTCGATGCGCTTCTCGACGTCGCGCACAGAATCGAGGTACTCGTCCAGCTTCTGTTTGTCAGCCTGACTGACGTTGCGGCGGAGATCGCCAGCGTCGTTGAGCACAGCGTCGAGGACGCTGCGGTCGCCAGGCGAAGCGGCATCCTTGAACAGGCGGTCAAAGGCCAACGCGGGGTAGATCTCCAGCGGGGTCGGGGTCGTCGGCGAGCTCCACGAGATGTGTGAGCTGTAGAGCATGGAGTAGTTCTTATGCACGCCCGGGAACGAGCGTTCGCATGCGAGCACGAGGCTGGGCACCTTGGTCGAACGGCCATAGTTCTGCGCGACCAGTTGGTCGAAGCTGGTGCCGGAACGGATCTCGCCACCGGAGGTGATGGGGGCACCAGAGAGAAGATTACCCGTCTGCGAGCTATGGATATTACCCTTTCGCGCTTCCTCGTGGTAGAGGCCTTTGACGAAGAGCAGCTTGGTACGGAAATCGTTCAACGGCGCGAGTACCTGGCCGAGTTCCATGTCCTTGCCCTCCCCTTTCGCCCACCACTCCTTGGAGTGGAAGCCGTTGCCGGAGAAGAGCGCGGCGACGCGCACAGGCGCCTCGCTGGCAGGGCGGTTCTTCTTGGGCTCATCACCCCAGACGTTGGCAGACTCGAGCCACGGCAACGCCATGGTCACGCCTATGCCTCGTAAGAAAGTCCGTCGGCTGAATTGGTGCTTGTTCATAAAATCAGTGATTCGTTTTGAAGTCACGGCCACGTACTTCGCGGAACTGCGAACTGAGGACGATGACCTCGAGGGCCCCGCCTACTCGGCCTTCGCCGGTCTTGAGCCGGGCGACCATGGCGTCGAGGAGAGGTTTGTCGGAGAGCTGCACGGCCCGACCGAGCGCATACCCGAGCAGCTTGCGGCTGAACTGGCGCAGGAAGTCATCCTGGCGACGCGTGAGGAGGTAATCCCGCAGGCCGTTCAAGCCGTCGACGGACACGCCGCCGGGCAGCACGGTGCGGGTATCAATATCCAGACCAGCGGCGTCTTTGGAGCGGGCCCGACCGATGGCGTCGAAACCTTCTAGGGCGAAACCAAACGGGTCCACGCGCTGGTGGCACCTCGCGCACGCGGGGTCGCTGCTGTGCTTTTCAATGAGCTGACGCTCGGTGAGGCCCTGCGGCGCGGTCTCGGGCAGGATCGGCACGTCCTTGGGCGGACGCGGAAGCTTATCGCCTAACAGGACTTCGGTCAGCCAGTTCCCACGGAGGATGGGGCTGGTCCGCGAAGCGCCACTCTGCCGGGCGAGCGTGGACGCAAAGGCCAAGACGCCACCCCGCCCTTGCGCGCGGACGCCATCGACACGCTGCCAACCTTCGCCAGTCACCTTGAGCCCGTAGTGACGGGCAAGCGGGCCATTCACGAAGACATGGTCAGCATTGATGAGCGAAAGCACGGGGCGGTCCTGCTGGAACAGGTCGGCGAAGAAGCGCTCGGCCTCCTCCTGCATGGCGCCTCGGAGCGAGACGAAGGTCGGGAAGTGCCGCTCGCTCTTCTCATCAAGCGTAGCGACGTCGCGCACGTGCAGCCACTGGCAACCGAACTCACGGGCCAGCCGCTCCGACTTGGCGTCCTTGACCATACGACGCATCTGGGCGGCGAGCACAGCCGGCTCATGGAGCTTACCGGAGGCGGCGAGAGCCCGCAGTTCGGCGTCGGGCGCGGAAGACCAGAGGAAGAAGCTGAGACGCGTGGCGAGTTCCCAGTCATTGACCGGCGCAGCTTTCTCACCGGCGGCGGCCTTCTCTCCGCGGTACAGGAAAGCCGACGAGACCAGTACGCGCGCGATTAGCCTGCGGACAGCGAGGTCATGCGGCAACTCCTGCTTACGGAGTTCCTGATAGAGGGCGCGGAGCTGGTCGGCTTCGCCGTCCTTGAGCGGACGCCGCCAAGCGTCAGCAGCCAGGCGCACGACCGCGTCGACGTGCTTAGGTTCAGCGGCGAGGAGCTCTTGCTGGAATTCCGCCGCGCGGCGCTTGATCGGCTCACGCAATGGCTCGAAGGCTTTGGGGTTAGCGTCCTGCGTCGCGAACTGGTAGAGGGATTCGAACGACTCTACCTGCAGGAACGCCTCCTGACTGATGAAACGCAGGTCAGACCAAAGACGGTCGAGCTCGGCGGCGGCCTTATCATCGAGCATCAGCCGGCGCAGGACGTCGTCCTCGCGGTAAAACAAGGTCAGGGTGACGACTTCGTCGACCGGCACGACGCGGGCATAACAGAGCGCGACGGGGAACACCTCGCGGAATTCCTGGGCCGCGCGGAGTAGTTCCCGCCGGGCTTCGCCGCCTTCCGTCGCGAGCAGCGGCGCGGCGAAGCCCATCGCCCCCTCGCCGTCGCTCCAAAGACCGCCCTTCTTCTTGCTGATGGGCGCTCCGGTCGGGACCAACGAAACCGCCGCGGCCGGCGGGACGGTCAGCACCCTCGCCTGCAGGCAAGCCCCCCCGGGGGCGTCCCGGTCCAGACGGCACTCGACCAAGAATTCGGCTCCCTTGGGCAGTCCGCCTGGCAACGTCACCTCAATGACCGCGCGGGAGGAGTCCACCGGCAGGGCGACGGCGATGTCGGGCCGGCCCTTCACCACCACCCGCGCCTTACCCCAGATGAGTTTGGCCGGCGGCCGATCGTTGCGCAGGGCGAACGAGACCAGGTAAGCCTTGGGCGCGGCGCCCCCGGGGACCGCCACCCGAAAGTCCTCCGTGGTGACGATCGGATTCACCGGCAATTGCCACCCTGCGGGTCCGTTGACCTTACCGATATGGCCGATCGCGCCGAAACGGCTAAGCGAGCCCTGCCACGTATTGATCGCCGCCACCAAACCCGGGACGTCTTCCGGCTTGGCCTGGCGCCACGAAGAACGAATCGGTTCAAGGAAGGGCGAGGGCTTGGCGTCGGTGAGCGCGGCCCAGAGCTGCCCGAGGTACTTGGCGTTGAGGTCGAGTCGCCGGGCCAACTGGGCGACTGACTCAGCGCCGGCGCTTAGGTCTTCGCGATGCCTCACCGTGGCGGCGAGGTAGGGGGCGAGCGGGAGGCGCCCCTCCCCGCCGGCCACGTCCACCTTGATGCCCTGCACGAGGCGGGTCTCCCCCTTGGCCGTCCCGCAATAGCGGGCGTAGAAGGCCTTGATCGCGGCGACCTTCTCGTTGGTCCAGTCGCGCCTGGTCGACTTCCCGGAAAAGGCGATGCCGTCGGGCAGCAGCACCGCGTGCTGGGCGACATCTTTGCCCGCATCGAGATACTTGGAAAGCAACCCCGGCGACATCACCAAGGCCGCGCCGACGTTCGTGAAGCCTTCGCCCGCGGAGCCATCGACTGGGAACTCACGGGCCGGGTCGAGTGACGGGACGCGCGTCAGGTCTTGGATCGCGTAGGTGTATTCGGAGTTGGAGAGACGGCGGAGCACGACGGGCCCCGGATCACCGGCGTTGGCGATCGCGATCTCATCGAGCGTCGTGCGCGTCCAATCGAGCAGCACCTTCTTCGCGGCCGCAGAGAGAGGCTTCTCCTTCTTCGGCGGCATCTCGCCGCTGGCGACCTGTTCCAGCACCTCTTCCCAGACCTTCGGAGACCGGCGAATATCCACGACCGAAGCGAAACGTTCCAAGTCCACGTCACCCTTCTGCTTCTTGGTCGAGTGGCAGTTCAGACAGGAGTCCTTGAGAATCGGCAGGACTTTCTCGGCGTAGTCGTCGGCCTGAAGCAAAGAGACGGACAACAGCAACCCTGACGTCAGGGCAAACAGACGTCGCCGGGGCGATTTCGGATTCAGGGGCGGCATCCGTATCCCTTAGGACACCATCCCTCCTATAAGGTTCAAGCCGCAAGGCCAACCCAGCCACAATAGCCTTTCATCATTAGCTATTTGGGGAAGTTCTCATCCCTCTTTGATTTTCAACTAATCTGAGCCTCGGAGCCTCTGGGCCTCCGAGCCTCTTCGAAACTGGCGGAGAGGGAGGGATTCGAACCCTCGGAGCCTTGCGGCTCGCCTGATTTCAAGTCAGGTGCAATCGACCACTCTGCCACCTCTCCGTATCGAGGATTCAAGGGTCGCCGGGGTTTCCTCTCAAGCGGATTCGGAGGATTACCCTTGGTCTTTCTCCTGTTTTCCCCTGCGAGGCTTCGTCCGCTTGTCTGCGCGCATGAGCACCTGCGACCGCGTGGAAGAAATCGAGGGCCCTTATGGTCCCTTCGCCATCGGCGAGCGGGCGATCCAACGTCTGTGGGCCTCCGGCGAGGTGCGCGGCCCGATGCCCGCCGCTTCGGGGGCGACGGTCGAGGTCGTGAGTCCGGGCGACTGGAACCGCGGAGCTGGACCCGATTTCCTGGGCGCGGAACTGCGCGTGGGAGGTCGCCGGGTCCGCGGGGATGTCGAGATTCACCTGCGCTGCGGCGACTGGGAAGCCCACGGACACCAGAAGGACCCGCGCTTCGGCGGCGTGGTGCTGCATGCGGTGCTGCTCCCCGGCCTGCGTACGGTGCAGACGGCGAGCGGCCACGTGCCCGAGGCGGTCGTACTGCTCCCGCACCTGCCGCGCGACCTCGAGGACCTCGCCGAGGAGGATGCCTTGCTGGAGCTGCGCGGCCGGGCGGGCGAGGTGGCTAGGCGCGTCCGCGCGGCGGAGGAAGAACTGACGCGCGGGCTGCGGCGCAGGGCGACCCTGCGCTGGGCGGCGAAACAGCGCCTGGCCCGGCAGCGGATTCGCGAGGTCGGCTGGGAGGCCGCCTGCCATGAATTGGTGATGGAGTCGCTCGGGCTCGGCGGCAACCGGGGCCCGATGTGCGAGCTGGCCCGCAGCCATGCGCCTGCGGAGATGCTGCTGCTCGGGCTCGACGGGCTCTACATGGAGAAGTGCGGTCGCTGGCGCCTACGCGGCCTGCGCCCGGCGGGCCACCCTTACCGCCGGCTGGCCCAATACCTCGAACTGAACCGCCTGCGTCCCGATTGGCGCATCGAACTGAAGGCCTGGGGCGCGGACCTGCCCGCGGTGCCCCTGCCCGGCCATCGCCGTCGGCTGATCGACGAGCTCCTTTGCCATGTGTTGCCAGACGGTCGCGCGGACACCCTGGCGATCAACGCGCTCCTGCCCTTGCTGACCGCGCCCCGCGCGCCGCTCGCGGATGTCTGGATGAATTGGCCGCCGGGCAACCACCCGGAGGATGTCCGCGAGGCCCGCCAACTCCTCGGGCTCGAAGGACCGGCCCGCAACTGGGAGGTGCAGGGTATCCTCGATGTGATCCGACGGACGAACGCGGGCGCGCCGACGCCGGACTAGGCCATCATCCGCCGGATCTTCTCGAGCGAGGCGCCGAGGCGGTCGACTTCCTCCAGCGTGTTGTAGAACGCGAACGAAGCGCGGGCGGTACCGGGCAGGCCGAGGTGCTTCATCAGCGGCATGCAGCAGTGGTGGCCGGTGCGGATGGCGATGCCGTCCGCGTCGAGCAGCGTGCCGACGTCATGGGGATGACCGCCGGCGAGGTTGAACGAGATGACGGCGACCTTCTCCGCGGCCTCGCCGACGATCGTCAGGCCGGGGATGGCCCGCAGGCGCGCGGTCGCGGCGGCGAGTAACGCCTGCTCATACGCGTGCGCGGCGGCCTGGATCGGCATCACGTATTCCAACGCGACGCCCAGGGCGATGGCGCCCGAGATGTCCGGCGTGCCAGCTTCGAAACGCTCCGGGGCCTCGCGGTAGGTCGTGCCGGCGAAGTCAACCTTGCGGATCATGTCCCCGCCGAACTGGTAAGGCGGCAGCGCGTCCAGGAGCTCGGGGCGTCCCCACAGCACGCCGATGCCGGTTGGGCCGAAGGTCTTATGGCCGGAGAAGGCGTAGAAGTCGCAGCCGAGCGCGGGAACGTCGACCCGGAAGTGGGCGGCGGCCTGGCAGCCGTCGATGAGGACGGTGGCGCCGACGGCCTTGGCGAGGCGGGTCATCTCGGCCGCCGGATTCACCGTGCCGAGGGCGTTGGAGACATGCGCGAACGCGACAAGCTTGGTGCGGGCCGAGAGCAGGCCGCGGAACGCGAGCAGGTCGATGTCGCCGCACGGGGTGATGGGGGCGACGACGATTTTGGCGCCGGTGCGCTCGGCCACGGCCTGCCAGGGCACGATGTTCGCGTGATGCTCGAGCTGGGTCAGGAGGATCTCATCCCCGGCCCGGAGGTGCGTCCGGCCCCAGCATTCGGCGACGAGGTTGATGCCCTCGGTGGCGCCGCGGACGAAGACGCAGCCGCGGGATGAGGTCAGCCCGAGGAACCGGGCCACGACCTCGCGGGCGCGCTCGTAGGCGGCGGTGGCCTCCTCGCTCAGCAAATGGACGCCGCGATGCACGTTGGCGTTCTGCTCCGCGTAGTAACGCCGGAGCGCCTCGATCACGACCGCCGGCTTCTGCGAGGTGGCGGCGTTGTCGAGGTAGGTCAGCGGGCGGCCATGCACCATCCGCCCGAGGATCGGGAAGTCTGGGCGCACGGTCGCGACGTCGAAGGCGGACATTAGGGCACCGTAGGCGGACGTTCGCGGGGCGCAACCGGGAAGCGACTTTCGCTCAGCCTGCGGGCAGGCGCATGGCCTTGCGGATGTAGGTGGGGACGTCGACGTCCTGTCCTTCGATGAAGGTCATGGGGGTGCCGCCGAACTGACCGCGGCGCAGGGTCTCCTCGGTCGCGAACCCGAAGAGCGGCTGGCCCGCGTCGACGGCCTTCGCGCCTTTCTTCGGCTTGGGCGCGGGCTTGGGCACCGGCAGGGAGGCGCCGAGCACGGAGACCTCGACGCGGTCGCCGAGGGCGGGGTCGATGCGGGCGCAGAGCAGCGTGGTGGTCTCGCCCCCGAACCGGAGCCGGACGGCGCCGACGGCCTCGAAGGCGTCCGCGCTCGTCAGCGCGGGGCCGCCCGCGACGGCGACGAAGAGCGCGGCGACCTTGGTCACCGCCCCGGGCGCGTGCGCCAAGGGACAGCTGCCGGCGGCCCGCGCCGCCTGGAGGGCCGCGCCAGGACCGGCGCCGACGCCGTAGGCGAAGAGGGTCGGTGAACCGGGGCTCGCGAGGATGCCGCGGAGCGCGGCGGGATCGACGGGCACGAGCGCGCCGGGTTCGAAGGCGGCGGCGAGCGCCCGCAGCGCGCCGCCGACCCAGGCGTCCGCGGCCGCGAAGGATTCGGAGAGGGGCGCCTCGGTGGAGACTTGCTGCAGGAGGAGGTCGTTGTGGACGAACACGAGGCCGTGGGCCTTCTGGCCGAGCGCAACCGCACCTTCGTTCGCCTGGCGCATCCGCCGTTCGCCCTCGTGCGAGAACGGCATCGTGGCGAAGGCGAGGACGGTCGCGCCGGCCTCGGCGGCGAGGCGGGCCACGACCGGGGCCGCGCCGCTGCCGGTGCCGCCGCCGAGCCCGGTCACCAGCACGACCAGCGGGAGCCCGGTGAACGCCCGCCGCAGGGCGGCCTCCTCGGCCTCCGCGGCGACGGCCCCGAGGGCCGGCTCGCCACCGGTGCCCATGCCGCGGGTCTGCGCCCGGCCGACCTGCAGCACGGCGCCCGGAGCGCCGTCGGCGACGAGGCGCGCGTCGGTGTCCACGCGCAGGACCTGCACGTCTGCGGGCAGGCCCGGCGCCAGCCGCGCGACCATCGCGCAACCGGCGCCGCCGAGGCCGACGAGGAGGATGGCGGGGGCGCGTTCCATGCTCAGAAACGGAAGAGGTCGCGGAGCGTCGCGAGGAACCCGGTCGGACGGCGGCGCGGCGGCGGGGCGTCGGTGATGGCGGCGGTCATCATGCCGACGACGCCGGCGTACTCGGGCTTGCGGAAGGATTCGACCTCGAAGGCCGGCACGCCCACGCGGGCGGGCAGCCCGAGCACCAGCTGCACGGCCTCGGCGGCGTCCTGCAGGTTGGCGGAGCCGCCCGTGAGGATGACGCCGGAGGGCAGCAGGTGCTGGTCGAGCTTCGTCGGGTGATCGGGGAAGATCTGGTCGAGCTGGCGCAGCACGTCCTTGCGGACGAAATCCAGCGTCTCCTGGTAGCGCAGCGAGCTGACCTTGGTGATGGTCCCGCGGTTGAACTGCTGATCGCCGAGGCCGCGGTCGCCGTCCTTCCAGATGGTCTGGTTGAGGTCGGTGTCGCGGTGCACCGCCGAGGCGAAGCGCTGCTTGAGGTCCTCCGCGGTCTCGCGGCTGACGCGCAGCCCGACGCTCAGGTCGTTGGTGATGTGCTCCCCGCCGACCGGGATGGAGCCGGCGCAGAGGATGTGCTCCTTGTAGTAGAGGATCCAGTCGGTGGTACCGGCGCCCATGTCGATGAGCAGCACCCCGCCCTGCTTCTCGGCCTCGGTCGCGACGGCGCAGGCCGCGGCGTGCGAGGCGAGGATGAAGTCGCGCAGCATCATGCTCATGGCGTTCACCATGCCCACGCGCAGGCGAAGGTTGGCCTCGTCCATCGTGACGCGCCAGAAGAGGACCTCGAGCCGGCGGCCCGTCATGCCCACCGGGTTGACCACGGGACGGTTGTCCAGGATCGTCGGCTGGCGCATGTAGAGGATGGTCGCCCGGCCGGCCGGGGGCTCAAGCCGCTTGGCCGAGGCCACCGCGTCGAACAGGTCCTGGCGCGTCACGCGGCCGTCCGCCGCCGGCACGGAGATGATGCCCTTCACGCGCTCGCCCTCGGCGGCCGGCCCGGACATGGAGAGGTAGATCTCGGCGAGCGCCCGGCCGGCGCCGCGCTCGACGTCGTTGACGACCTCGTGGACGCAGCGCTGGAGTTTCTCGAGGTCGGTGACGGTGCCCTTGACGACCCCGTCGGTGCGCCGCTCGGAGTAGCTCAGCATGCGGGCCTTGCCGTCGATGAGCTGGCCGACGAGGGCGACGGTCTTGTGCGTGCCGACGTCGATGACGGCGATGAGCGAAGGTA
>Ga0255108_1000112_pt1 | contig 24520 bp, 18 predicted proteins | sample Law_Miss_RepA_8h_FD_188469 | JGI IMG/M metagenome (GOLD analysis project Ga0255108, IMG submission 188469) | Freshwater microbial communities from St. Lawrence River, New York, United States - Law_Miss_RepA_8h | ecosystem: Environmental > Aquatic > Freshwater > River | place: USA: New York... | reverse complement strand
TCCAGGAGGCCTCTCGCGGCATCGATCAGGTGCTTTCCTGCTGCCGCGAACGATTACCCAGAAGTCCGAGGGTCGAGGTTGTCATGCAGACCCAAGTGGCTCTACCCGCCGTCCGCCCCCGCGTCACGACCTAGTTGCCTCGAGGTAGGGACCGCACCACGTGCGGTCCTCCTTTCTCATGCCTCGAGGTAGGGTTGGCACTGCGTGCCAACCTAGCCGCGCCTGTTGGGGTCTGGCTCCGTCGCGTTCTCGCGATGGTGCCTGACCCCGTTCGGACAGGCGCTCATCCCAGTGGGTATCGAGTCGTGGGCATCGGGAATCATTATGTTGGGTTCGATCGATAAGGCTAAGATAGGCGGCTACGCGCTTTGCATGTCAGTGACCGTCGGTCCGCTTAACGCCAAGCAGCTGCAACTGCGGATCAACGCTCGGTTCCGGGAGACAGTCGCCCCGGACTAATCACCGACCAGGCCTTTTGCAGTTCGCTTTCCTTGGGCATGTCCTTGGCCGACCGCAACAATGGCACCGGCGCGCACCAGTTTTATTATAGTATTATTTTAAGTTTCTTATATAAGATTACGGTTGCAAGGCCCGAGCTAAGGTTTTCGTTCAAAGGCGCTATGAAACATACCCCCATCCTCCTCCTCACCCTCGTCGCTGCCGCAGCTTCCGCTGCTCCTGTCGGCGGTTCGGGTCTCAATTATAACCGCGTCGCCGTTGGCTACGTGACCAGCGACGCTCTCAAGGGCTTCGATGTCGGCGCCACCGCCGAGCTCGCCAATTCGGGCGTCCTCATCTCCGGCTCGTACGCTGACGTTGACGGTAAGGGCTCCCTCGCTGGTTTCGGCGGTTACATGACCGGTTTCGGCGTCGCTTATAAGTTCAACGTCGGCGCCGGCGATCTCGCCGTCGGCTTGGGCTACCAGCAGGGCCAGTTTGGCGCTTCCAACGGCTTTGCCGTCGCTGAGCAGACCGCCCTCAGCCTTCAGTACCGCCAGGCCCTCGGAAACTCCTTGGAGTTCTCCGTCGGCTACCAGCGAGTCCGCACCAACATCGGTGCGCTCGTGGTTGTCGGTGGTGTCATCGACGGCGCCGTCGACTCCGCCAACGAAAACATCTTCAATGTCGGCCTCCGCTATAACCTCACCAAGAACTTCGACCTCTCGCTGACCTATGCCTTCACCGGTACGTCTGCGGGTGGTGATGCCCTCGGGCTCTCGGCTGGTTACAGCTTCTAAGCTTCACGGATAGCTTCATGCACCTGAGCCCGGCCGCAAGGCCGGGCTCTTTCCGTTGGCAGGGACCGCACCACGTGCGGTCCTTCTGCCACTTGCCTCGAGGTAGGGTTGGCACTGCGTGCCAACCTGACTGTGAGTAACTCGACCCCCCGAAGATTGCCCCTCGTGGGTCAGCCTGCTGTAATGGCATTCTTTATATGAAGAAAACATGGGATTTGGGCCGCCACCTTCAAATGCGCTGGGACTGGTACCTCTTCGGGCTCACGGCGCTGTGCCTGCTCTGTTGGGGCTCGTGGTACCTTTCGCCGCTATCCTCGGAACCACGCTTCCGTCTCGAATGGAAGGAGGGCCAACCCGCGCAGGAAATCACGCTGAGCGAACTACGTGACTATATTTCGGTGACCAGCCGGCGATGCGAGGGGCTAAAGCGCGAGGTTAAGTCACTTCGGGGGATTCGTCCTGGGAGTCTGGCCGAGAAACAATTCGAGACGTTGGTGGCCACCTCCTCGTGGAATGCCAACACCGAGACCTTTATCCAGTATACTTTCAACCAACGCGTGCATCCGGACGATCGGCAGGAGCCGCGCTTTGTGCCCTTCACAGAGCGCCAGCAGCGCATCATCCAGTTTGGCGACGTCTTGGATGCGGCCTACTCCTTGCGTTCCAACGAGGGCCTTCTCACGGCCTTGATCGCCGCCAGCGCAGCGCCGACGAACATCGACGGCTATTACACCAACTACCGAGATATGGAGCTTTTGGTGAACGGGACCGCGCAAGGCTATCAGGTGCGTATGGGCGGCGCCTATGGGCTTTCGCTCAAGTCCTACGGGTATGACTTCACGGCCAGCCGCATTGGGGATACTTTAATCGCCCGGGCGCGCCTCATGCCCGAGCATCTTGCGGAAGAGGCGGAGACCGTCGTTATCCGCTTCGATCGTGGCATCGCCGAGATCTCCGGCCAAAGCTTATTCGCGCGTGGTACTATGGTGAAAGTAGCCGACTTACGTTCCCCAGGCTACCCATTGGACCGCATGGTCGCCCTCGGGGCCGGACCCTGTTCGCCCAATGAATGGGAAGCGCGCGCGAATTTTCTTCGCTCCGAGGTCGTTTGGACCAGCGAAGCTCGTCCCGCCTTGTTTTGGCACGCTTACTATATCTACCAAGTGAGCGATGAAGCCCTCGGCGGCCCGCGCCGTAAGCGCTAAGGGTGTGCGAGGACACGTTGTCTCGAGGTAGGGACCGCACCACGTGCGGTCCTAATCTGTCTTGAGGTAGGGGCAGCACCGCGTGCTGCCCTAGCTGCCTCCCTGCCTCTGGTAGGGTTGGCACTGCGTGCCAACCTAGCCACGCCTGTTGGGGTCTGGCTTCGTCGCGTTCACGCGATGGTGCCTGACCCCGTTCGGACAGGCGCTTCGGCCAGCGGCTATCGAGAAGTGCCGCTTCCTTCCCGGCCCCGGTCCCCCTTTTCCCCTCGTGGGCTTCGCCCACGGTGCGCGCACTTACGCTATGCGACGGTGAGATGACGGTGCCGACACAATCGACGCACCATCGCCGTAAACGCCGCGGAGTCTTAACTCTAGGAAGTTTGCTCATCGTCGGTGCGTCTGGCGGGATGGTGACCACACCCTATGCGTCACCTCACTCGTTCCCTCCTCCTCGCCGCCGCCGTCAGTCCTCTCTACGCGACCAATTACGGTTCGCCTCTGCTGGACGCGACGGCTCCGACCTTCTCGAGCAACGTTTCCTTCGGCGGACAGTCTTACGTGAACAAGGGCCTCGTCGGCGTCGGCGTCTTCGCCACCAACGTCATCGACGGTCGCGGCGATACCTTCGGCTCCTTCTCCTCCTTCAAGGTGGATCACACCACCTGGCGAAAGAACTCCGACGGCAGCTACTCCGGCACTCTCTACACGCTGCCTGATCGCGGTTACAACGTCGCCGGTCTGATCGCCTATCCGGCGCGCATCCAGCAGATGGGGCTCACCTTCACGCCTGACTACACGGCCAATAACGTCGGGCAGACGCAGCTCGCCCTCTCCTTGCAGCGCACCATCAGCGTGACCGACTTCGCCGGCCAGACCACCACCGCCGTCGATCCGACCGGCGCCACCTCGTTGCAGGGCTACAGCAACGTCGCCACCGCGGGCGGCAAGTTCGCCATCGATGGCGAGGGCCTCGCGATGCGCGCCGACGGCTCCTTCTACATCTCCGATGAATACGGCGCCACGGTCTACCATGTGAGCAAGACCGGCCAGATGCTCGGCCTCATCACCCCGCCCCAGGCTCTCCTGCCGCAGTTCTCGGCGGTTTCGGGTTACACCGGCTTCACCACCGCCTCCGGCGCCGTCGCCACTGGCGTGCAGACCGGTGGTCGTCGCGATAACCAAGGCATGGAGGCCGTCGACCTGACCCCCGATGGTCGTTACCTCGTGACGATGCTCCAGAGCGCCACCCGCCAGGACAATCCCCTCAACACGAACGACGGGCGCCTCTTCACCCGCCTGATGGTCTACGACGTGAGCAAGAACGCCACCCCGACTTCCACGATCGGCCACTACCTGGTCGAACTGCCTACTTTCGACCGTGACGGCACCGGCGGCTCCGCCGACCGCGCCGCCGCCCAGTCGGAAATCGTCGCGCTCTCCCCGACGAGCTTCTTGGTGCTCACCCGCGACGGCAACGGCAACGGCTCCGGCGACAACAATCGTCCGCTGGTCTTCAAGACGGTTGCGCTCGTCTCCACCGTCGGCGCGACGAACCTCTCCGGCACTTCTTACGAGACGGGTTACACCGCGGCGGCGAGCGGCATCTCCGGCCCGACCGCCGGCATCACCGCCGCTCAAGCGGTCCCCTTCGTCAACCTCCTCAACCCCACGCAGCTCGCCCGCTTCGGTATCGACACGAATTTTGGCGCCGAGGGCTCGACCTCGCCGATCAACGTCAATTCGCTCGGTGAGAAGTGGGAGGCCCTCTCGATCGTCCCGGTGCTCGATGCCGCCGCTCCGAACGATTACTTCCTGCTGGTCGGCAACGACAACGACTTCCTCGGCACGAGCGTGACCATGCTGGGCGGCCCGGCTTCCGATGCCACGGCGGGCCCGAGCGTCGCCGACAACCCGAACCGCGTCCTCGTCTATCGCGTGACCCTTCCGGGCTACGTCGACCCGGGTCTGGTCATCTCCGCCACCAACCGTGCTCCGGTCATCGCCGACCAAAACCTGCGCACTTCCCGTTTGGCGGGCGCCAGCTTCGGCTCGATCCTCAAGAGCCGCCTCGCCGGCGCGGTTCGTCTTTCCGCCCCGAAGATCGCCGCGGACTTCGATTGGCAGGCCGATTCGGAGGCCCTGCAGTATTGCATCTCCGGTCTCCCGTCCACCCATGCCGCCGCAGGCAACCTTCGCTGGTGGTTCGACGGCAGCATCCGCGACCTCTCCGAAGACGCGGGCGCCCTCACCCCCGCCATGGATTCCCGTTCGAACGCCGGCGCGCTCGGCCTCGAGTGGGCCGTCGCCCCTGGTTTCGTCTTCGGCTTGGGCCTGGGCATGCAGGATGGTAAGTCGAACGGCTCCGACGGCTCCAACCTCAGCTACACCGGTCGCAGCGTGACTTCCTACCTCATCGGTCGCGGCGACGTCTTCTTCGGCAGCCTGACGATCACCTCCGGCACGCAGGACCTCGACACGATCCAGTCGGCCGGCGCCTATGGTTCGACGCCGGTGGGCGCGACCGAAGGCCGCAGCCTTTCCGCGGAACTCCTCGTTGGTGCGTCCGTCGGTGAAATCGGCGGTTGGGCGGTGACCCCGATGGTCGGCCTCGCCCGCACCACGGCCAAGCTCGATGCCTACACCGAAGCCGGCGTCGGTGGCGTCTCCTACCAGAGCCAGCGCCTCACGACCAACACCGTTTCGGCGTCGGTCGAATTCGCCAAGGCCTTCGCCCTGGAGGGCGGTAGCTACACCCCGTTCGCCCGCCTCGGTTATGAAAGCGATTTCGGTGGCTCGGACCAGGCCGCCAACGTCTCGGTGCTCACCAACGGTGGCACCGTCGGCGTCGCCGTCACCTTGCCGAACGCCGATCGCGATTACGTCACCGGCGCCCTCGGCCTCCGCTGGAAGCTCGGCGAATTCAACGCCGAAGCCTCCTACGAGCACCGCACCAGCGACAACGGCTACGCCGAAAACCGCTTCAACCTCAGCCTCTCCAACCGCTTCTAAGCGGTCGGTTTGCCTCATACACGAGAGCCCGGCCGCCAGGCCGGGCTCTTTCGTTGGTAGGGACCGCACCACGTGCGGTCCTAATCTGTCTCGAGGTAGGGGCAGCACTGCGTGCTGCCCTAGTCTGCCTCTTGTCTCTGGTAGGGTTGGCACTGCGTGCCAACCTAGCCGCGACTGTTGGGGTCTGGCTTCGTCGCGTTCACGCGATGGTGCCTGACCCCGTTCGGACAGGCGCTTCGGCCAGCGGCTGTCGAGAAGTGCCGCATCCCTCCCGGTCCCTCTTTTCATCAGACACGCCTAGGTCGTCGGTACGCAGTCCCGACCCTGCCTCAAACAATGTCCCGCCGCCAAGCGGCGACACAACCCCTTGTCCCCCTGTCCCCTTGCCAGCCTGTCCCCTCGTGGGCTTCGCCCACGCGCACCTTTCCACCTACCTCTCGCCCTCTCCTCCCTTACCTCGCCTTGAGCAGCGACCGAGCGGCATCTTCCTTATCGGTCGGGATGCGGGAGAGGAGGGTGCGGGCCAGGTCTTGGGCGGCGGTGAGGTCCGAAGGCGACAGGCGTTCGCTTAGGTCCAGCAACTTGGCCTTCGGCTTCAACAGTTCCTCGGGCTTCGTGGCGAGTTGGGCCGCGACCAAGTACCAGGCGTAAGCTTTGGTGAGGTCAACCGCGGCAATCTTGTTCTCTTCGTGGGCCAGGGCCAAGCGCACGGTTGCTTCGTAATCCCGGAGTAATGCGGCCTGTTCATAGTAGGCCAAGGCCTGCGTGAAGTTCTGGACCAAGATCGGGTCGCCCCTTTCGTCCGTGTACCCGATACGCCCTTCGGCGGTCAGGTCACCGAGTTTACGTAAAGCCCCCCGGTTCCCGCGGTCGGCGGCCTTGATGAGCAGACGACAACCTTTGAGTTCAGTGGCGGGATTCCCGCCCGGCGTGGCCTTCGCTTCCTCCAGCAGGATATCGGCCAAGATGCGCATGCCTAACGGGTCTTGCTTGGCCGAGGCCTGTTCCGCGAAAGCCTTCGCCTTCACCAGGTCGACATTGCCGCCTAAGCCCCGTTGCAGGTAGAGGGCCACCACGGCTTGCGCGCGCACGAATCCCTTCTGGGCCGCCTTCTCGTAATATTCCTGGGCGACCTTTGCGGCTGCCGGACTGATCCGGAATTCCTCCGGCGGACGAGTTGTCCGGCGCAGGGCGTAGACGTACATCGCAAACGCATTCCCCCCGTCGGCCTGGGCTTTCAGCTCCTCTGCATCCTTCTCCAAGTAGCTCTTCCCCATGACCGCATCATCGATCCAATCGGACACATCCTGCTGCATCACCTTGGGCAGGCTGACCAAGTCGGTCTGATATTGCCGCGTGAGCTCATACACCCCGAAGACCAGCACGAACAGCACCGCCACCCACATGCGTAGACGCACGAACCAGCGCAGCCCGTGGTGGGCTGCCGACTGCACGCGCTGCCGAAGGGGTTTCATTAACCATGCAATAGAAAGCCCAGCCACGAAAGTCCAGAGCTAGGTAGTCCCGCGACCGCCTGTCTCGAGGTAGGGTTGGCACTGCGTGCCAACCTAGCCGCGCCTGTTGGGGTCTGGCTCCGTCGCGTTCTCGCGATGGTGCCTGACCCCGTTCAGACAGGCGCTTCGCCCTGCGGGAAACGCGAAGTGCGGCGACCTTCACACGCTGGTGACCTGCCACACATTCTTCCCGGTCCCCGGTTCCCCTTTTCATCCCGTCTCTAAGGTAGGGACCGCACCACGTGCGGTCCTTCTGCCACTTGTCTCGAGGTAGGGTAGGCACTGCGTGCCAACCTAGCCCCGCCCCTGACTTCGCATCTTGCCTTTCCACTTTCGCACCGGCCTCCGGCCGATTTGCACCTTTGCACGGTCATCGCAACTCACCTACCCCCTCGCGTGCTCCGCCCGTGCTAATCCATCTTCGGAGCCTTCACCCGATACAGCGACACGAAGTGGAGCGCCTGGTTCTGGTGGTCGACGTAGAAGTCGCAGGCGAGGCCTTCGGAGCCATCGCCGTGGTACACGACATGGCTATCCGTCACGCGGATGGGGAGTCCGCGATAGAGCGCCGTGTAGGGCTTCTCGAGTTGGTAGCCGCGGCTATGGGCGGCCATCTGGTCGCGTTTAAGCTCGAGGTCGTCGCTGGCGATGATCCGGCCTAGCAGTTCGAAATCTGGGCGGCGGCTGACCAACTTGCGGTCGGCCGTGTCGCAGACCATGTGGACGAGCATGTCAATCAGGTCGGCGGAGCCGCGGACATCCCCGTCGGTCAGTCGCTTGACCGAATGCGTACCGAGCAGGGTCTTGGCCGGTGTGCTTGCGAACGCCCGACTAAAGGTTATCTCCAGCAGGCCGTGATTGTAGCGCATCATCCGTCCTTGCTCCGCCTGGTGGATGAAGTGCGATAAGGCGTAAGCCCGTTCGTTTTCCTCAGGGTCGCCGATCGTCACGGCTAGTTCCTCCTCGTGCAGGAAGCCATGGACGCGCTCATCCTGGCGCGTGAAGCTGGACCTGAGCAGCGCTTGCATCTCTTTTTCCGCATCCCGCACGGAGCTGCCGTAGATCTGGTCGATGATCGTTTGCGGAATGGGTTCGCCGGGCTGGAAGACCAGCGGTGTATGGCACTCCTTCTGGGCGATCACGTAGCGTTGGCCGTCCCGGAGCTGGCGATTCAGCTGCTCCCTGTGGTCGCGCCGAACCTTATAGCGATGCATCCCGCTCGGCGCGTGAGCGTCGACCTTGCAGGAGAACCGCAACTTCGTCAGTTCGTCCATGAGTTCTGCGGTTGGTGCTTCTTCCTTGGCGATGGGCCACAGGCAGGCGGAAAAGTCATGGCGGGAGCGTCTCGACTCCACTTCGACTTTTTGCAGGAGATTACCCATCGGCACGTCGACGGACTGAGGGTGCTTCTGCGAGCACAGTTCACCGATGGCCGTGAAGACTTGGGCCATCTTCGGAGCCATGATCGCATTGCTGACGCCGACAATCTCCGCTTCGTGGCAGCCGCCCGTGTGGGTGCCGATACAGAAGAGCGCCTCGCCGCCATCGAAGCCGCGCCAGCGGACGACCTGGGGGACGCGATCCTTCTCACCGTAGAGGTTCCAATCATGGCCTTCAACCCCGCAGTCGCCGTTGCCGACCATGAGCAGCTTCGGGTCGTAGCCGAAAAGCTGGGCGAAGACCTCGTAGATCGGGAAGACGTTCAGGGCCAGCAGCGCGACCTTTTCGCCCGTGAGCGCCCCTTGCGGTGCGTCAACGAGGAGAGCCAGCGGCGCGTCCTCGTCGGGGATGTTGATGGCGACCGTCGTCATGAACCCCCGGTAGGGGCGGAAGCTCTTCCGGATGACTTCGGTGGGGATGGCGTGGAGTGGTAGCATAGGTGTAGTTAGGTTAGTTTTTGGTGTGATGAGTGACATCTATCGGCTCCTTTATAGGACGACGCCAGGGGGCGCGGTTGTCGCACGCAATACCTACCTGATGCGGAAAACACCCATGCCTATGGCCGATCCGCGGTCGCACGGCTGGTCCGTTGTCCGGGTGATCCCGGACCGAAACTTTTCAACACGCGGTCGCACGGAACGACCACCTCCTCGGTTAAGTCATTCCAGGCCAACGCCCGCCCACGTCGCTTTGGCCTTAGCCGCCCTTACGGACCGACATGCCCAACGTCTTCTTGAGGTCGGCGATGTTCTCGCGGTACCGCGATGCCCCGGGATGTAGTTCATCGACGATGCTCTGGTACTCCCGCATGTTTTCCGGGTTGTCTTCATGCAGGAGTTCCTCGGGGGACCTCTTCTTCCCCCAGCGCTTCCGCAGTTCCTCGAGGTTGGTGTCTCGGAACTCCGCAAACTCCCGGAGGCCTGCCGCCAGCATGCGTTCCTCGTTTACGACGTCGAAGTAGACGCCGTAATTACGCTGCGTGATGAAGTCCACGGCCTTGAGGGTGCTTTTCTCGCGGGTCTTCCGCTTCTGGGCCTGGTTCAGCACGCAGATGAGTTCGGGGAAGAAGTGCACCGGGGCCTCGGCATCGAAGCCATGCTCTTTGTGGTTATGGTCTTTGAGCGCGGCGGCGTAGTGGTTGAGGGCAAGCTTTAGGCCCGACCGGCGGATGCCTTGGCCTTTTTGCCAAGCCAAACGTCCCCGGAAGAGGTTGAGGAGCGAGCGGCGGGCGCCGGGCATCTTGGCGTAGAGTTCGATCAGGCGGTCTTGGTTATCGAGGACCACCCCCGAGCGCACATAGCGTGGGTTGGTGGCGAAGCCGACGGCATAGCGCACGCAGGTGAGGCGGAGGTCGGCGTCATGCTTCAGCAGCGCAGCCGCCCGCAGGAGGAGCAGGAGGACGCGTTCCGAGGCGCGGTCGGCGTTCACGTTCTGCGTCTGGTCCCCGACGTGCTTGGCAAAGCATGCCCGCGCGAGCCAGAAGGCCGCCCCGCAGGCTTCCCGCGCGGCCGCTTCCGGGTTTTCGGGCTGTAGGTTCTCGGCGGCGAACGGCACCGTGATGGCCTTGGCCAGCATCGACTCAGTTTGCACGCGGAATTTCCGGAGCTTGGGGTCGTTGGCCGCGGCGAATAATTGTAGGCGCGGCCGGACGAAGCCGGCTGAGCCCGCCGAGTGGCTGCTGGCTTGGGCGACCACGCGGGCGCGTTGCGAGCCCGCGATTTGCCCGGTATAGTGTTCGCCGAGGGAGGACCAGAGCTGGGTGTCGAGGTCGGTCAGCGACAACTCCATCCATTGGGCCAGGGTGGCCCGTCCGGCTTGGAGCTGTTCTTTCTTCAGGCCCCACGGGGCCTCACTGCCGAGTAAGCTGAACCAAGCCTCGACCATGCGGAGGTAACTGAAGGGCAGCCGCTCATCATCGCCGAGGAGGAGTTCGGTGCGATGGGGCTCCGGCTTACTGCTGTAAAGCGCCGCCAGCGCCACCTGCGCAGCGGTTCGTAGGTGCTCGGGCAGTTCGTAGAGGCTGCTGACCAGACCCCAGCCGAGGGCAGGGAGGACAGCTGATCGGAAGGCCTGGGCCGCGTGGACCGAGAGTGGTTGGCTTGGGTCTTCGGAGTGCAGCCCGATCGTCAGGGCCGTGAAGCGCTCGACCATGCGGGCGGCGGGGACCACGGGGGGCCAGTCGCCGGCGGCGATGCGCTCGAGTTGGGGCCGGCCCTCGGTCAACTCGCGGATCACCCCGGCGCTCGCCAGTTCCGTCTGCAGCAGCAATTTTACCGAAGCCTGGAGCTTCAGCGTGATATCGAGCCCGTCCACCTTGGGGCTGAGCTCTCCGAACAAATCGCGGAACACCCGGTTCGTCCGGTGGGCCTGACCCCGCTCGCTCGCCTTCTTGCGGCCGTGGAGCCGCGTCGCCTCCTTCTCTAACTCGCGCAGGATCGTCAGGTAATGGAAGTCGGCGATATCGAAGGCCATGGGGTGGCCTCTTTACTACCACTCCCTAAGAACCCGTCCAGCGTCTTTGCCTCGGGTCGGGGCGCGACTGCGTCGCGTCCGCCCTTGGCCGTCGCTCATCTGCACCAGTTCTTAGGCTTGATGCCTAAAGAGACCTTTAATAAAACGAAATCATGAACTTACACTCCTACCTCTTGCTCCTACTGGTCTTTCTAGTGCCGCTGGCCAAGGCGGACTCACAGACCGATGAAGCTAAGAAAGTCATCGCCCGTGAGCTCCTCAAGGCGCTCCTTGAAGACGATGATGACGAAGCCAAAGATCAGCAGCAGAAAGCGAAAGTCTCACCGAAGAAAAATAAAGCAACCGAGACGTTTACGCCGTCCACTAATGCGGTATTTTCGTTTGAGGCTCACCAGGCGACGCCAGGGGCAGTTTACCCAAGCCTGATTCTCGCCACCGCGACGATCAAAGACGACGGCTCCCCCGACGACCCCACCGATGCCACGCACTACGGCGACCCCATGGCTACCCTGGGAGTTTTGCTGCGTAACGTCCAGAAGGACGACAAGATCACGGTTGAGGTCTCCGCGGACGCAATCATCAAGCCATCCAAGGTTACCTTCACGGCCAAGGCCTCCGAGATACTGGTAACCGCTGCGCCGAAGATTAAATTCGATTATGAGGCGTTAGGTCGCGTCACTCAGACAAGGCCAATTAACGTCACTTTTAAAGTCACACGAAATGGGCAGGTGCTGGATGAAGTAGACGAGGTCTTAAGCCTTAAGCAGATCAATGACTGTCCCTATGCACTGAGCGTGCCCACCCCCAAAAAGAATGGTAAGATGATCAACGAGGAGCACGACATTCGGTTCATGTTCGCCGCTTTCGTGAACGAAGGCCACCCGCAGATCGACCAGATACTCAAAGAGGCTAAGGCTACCGGATTGAGCCGTGATTTTCTGGGTTATCAGGCGGGCGAAAAGGAGGTCTTCGAACAGGTTAATGCCATCTGGACGGCGCTGCAGAGACGAGGGATTACCTATTCGAGCATCACCAACACGACGCCGGCGAAGGGGGTATACGCCCAGCATGTTCGCTTCCTTGACGAATCAATCAATATGACCCAAGCGAATTGCGTCGATGGCTCGGTCTTGCTGGCGTCGGTGCTCAAGAAGATCGAAATCAAGACATCATTGGTGGTTGTGCCGGGCCATTGCTACTTAGCCTTCTATTCGCAGGCGCCGGAGAGTGGCGGCAAATTGTATGCCATCGAGACGACCATGCTGGGCGGCAAGAGTAGCCTCTTGGATGCGATTAACAGGGCCACGGTCCAAGCCAATGACTCGCTTCAGAAGAACGCCGCTAAATTCGACCAAGAGGATTCGGGCTACATGCTGGTTGATCTAGATGCCGCCCGCGAGGCGGGCATCATGCCGATACCATACGTCAAGGGACTGAAGTAGGGCCAGTCACTGCGGAGTTATAAAAGGCACTTTAGAATGTCGCCCGGATGTTTCGTGCGACGCGAATTAGGCTAGAGATAGCCTCTTTTATCGCTGACTTTGCTCGTTTCTGCGACCTCCGCCGCCCGTCCCCGCCCGCCTTCGGGATTGCTTCTTCTGTGATTTACTTAAGAACTACCTCACCTACCCGATATGCATCCCCGCACCTCCTCCTCCGGCCTAATAGTCTTTGCGATCCTGCACCACGTAGCGTGGGTCGTCTCCATGGGCTTCGCCATCATGTCACTGGTCGATAGCTACGATGCGACCATGTGGGGGGTGTTCGGTATGCTTTTCGGCATTCCGGTTGCTGTCTTCTATGCACTTATCCTCCATCGCGGATGGTCGGCCGTCCAGGATGGGGTGACGAGCGTGACACCCGGCAAGGCGGTAGGCTACTGTTTCATTCCCTTCTTTAACCTGTATTGGAACTTCATTGCACATGTCGGCCTCATGAAGGAGTTCAATCGCATCGCGGAAGCCCGTGGCCGTCAGGACCAAAAGGTTAACGAAGGCTTCGCCCTGACCTCTGCCATCCTCTCCGCTTCAATCTGCCTTTCGATCCTGGCCGGCCCGTTCTCCATTGTTTTCCTCTGGCAGACCATCGGCGCCGTCAAAGACCTCGAGAATTCTTGATCATGGAGACGCCTCCGCCTCTGCCGTCGCCGGCTAAGTCTGGCCAGGGCGCCGGCAAGAATATCCTCCTCGTCTTTACGACGATTGTCGCGCTGGTAATGCTGGCTTTAGTAGGGCTTTATATCCTCGGTAGCTTGGCTGACGGAAACGTCTCTCCTTCATCCGGGGTAGCCGCGCCTACCCCGGCCTTCCTCCCGTCTGGTGGATTCACGCCGGCCGATATCGAGGCGCGGTGCCGGGCCGCCGGTTTGGATTATCACGCGCTCGCGCGGGACAGCCGCCTATTGGACCGGGCCAGTGAAGAGCATCAGGAACAGCTGGCTGCGAAGGGCATCAAGGTCTACCGGGCCAAGATCCGAAAAAAGTCAGACGTCGTTTACATCATCTCCATCATCGAGGCGCCTCGGGACTTCACGTCCGCCGAAGCCAAGGAAATCCTCGAAATGCTTGCTCCGTCGACGCCCGTTGCCGTGCACGGGCGGTTCATCTATTGTAATGCAGGCCGACCCGACCCCAGAGGCCGTGGTGATGAGGTTATCTGGATGACGCCAAAAGAACTTTACGAAGCCCTTTAAACTTCTGGCATGCCGGATAACGAGCCACCGCCCCTTCCCTCCGATCTCCCGCCGCCGTTGCCCGTGAGTCGTCCGGTGGTTCCGATGCCTCAGCTTATCAAAACGGTGGCAGTCGCACAGCCATTGGCCGAACCGGTGGTTCCCGCCCCGTCGCCGATACCGACGGTTGCCCCTGCGCCCGACGGTAAGCTCTGGTGGGTCTGGTGTCTGGTAGGCGCCTTCGCCTGCTTGGTATTGTTTGTCATCTGCCTGAGCTGCAACCCGGCGACCACGGCCACAGACCGTGCCTTGGGTAAGTTGCAGGGCATGGTGGCCCAGCAGTTGGACCCCCAGTTGCATCCGTTGCTATCCTGGGGCGTAAGCCTGTTGTTCAACAAGTACCTCGCCATGCCGTATGCCCAGATGCAGGCCGCCGGATTCACTTTTGCCTTCGTCGTCTGCATGCTTTTGCCGGCTGGCTGCTCCTTGTTATCTGCGGCAATCGGCCACCTGGTCTTCATGCTCGGAGGGGCGCCCGGCGGCTGGCGATCCACCTGGCAGAACTTCGGCCTCCATCGCCTTATCTGCGATGCTGGCTCATTGCTCGTGATCGCCCTCGCCCTAATGGTGCCGATGGAACCCACCTCGGCCGCTTCGGTCCTGATCGTCTTCCTGCCGGCGATCCGCGTCGGCTCCATGATCACGCTCTGGGTCCTGCTGGCCCGTTCCCATGGCTTCGGGCCCGTCCGCGTCATCTTCTTCGGACTGCCCAGCATCTTCTTCGTTTCGATCTGCTCCGGCTTTCTCGCCTTTATCCTCGCGCTCTATTTCTACGCCTACCTCGTCGCGCGGAGCTTCTGACATGAGCGCGCCGCCGCCTCTACCTAAGTACGTTCCTAACTGGCGCCGCCTTGATTGGTGGCTTGGCAATACGCCCGAGCAGATCGAGGAGGTTAACCAAGAAGCTCGGGAGCTTCAGGGGGCACCAGTATGGGTTAAGGGATGCCTGAGCCTATTCATCATCGTAGTCGTCGCAGTGCTGGTCGCCGTTAAAGGGGTGTTGATCCTGATTCCAACGGCCGGGCTTATTCTGATCCTTGGAATCCATTACCTGATCACCGGCAAGGTGCTGGCGCCGCCGATTCCCATCTGGTTCCACCTCGCCTTCTGGATGCTGCTACTTCTCACGGTATTCTTGGCGGCGGCGGATTAGTCGGCGGTCGCCTTGGGATATCGGGATGACGGACTCGCTTGCTGAGGGGATGTCCGTCTTTGGTCCGTCCCTTAATTTGTGAGGCCTTGCCGCGGTTGATTTGATTACAAATTTATCGGCCGATTATCCGCCGACCGTCGCACTACTGATTCGTGAGACGCACACATGGTCCATATATTAATAGGCCTTCCGTTAGTATGCCCATTTAGTGCGACCGGTCGGGGCCTAGCGCCCGAAAGACCTTGTGACGTGATCCCCTTGCATGCGGTGGAAAGCGGGCAAAATCAAACACGCCATGCACCACTCCCTCCTCACGAATGAAGGCGCCGTCGATCCCGACAACGACGAGTGCGACCACGATAAGCTCTGCGATTCGGACGACGACTAGTCCGAATTAACGCAACCAACTAACCCCCAAGAATAGAAAGGATCACACATGTCCAACAACAACAACGGCGGCAATTACCCGAGCACTACTGGAAATCCCTCCGGTGGCGGTCGCGGTAACGGGCCGCGCAAGTAAGCTCACCTTCGAGCGACCAACCCCAGGGGCCACGCAGTGGCCCCTTTTTTCTTCACCCCTCCAATTCGGCGAAGTGGGTGAGGTCGGCGAGTGGGGTGATGACTTCGGCTTGGGCGACTAGGGTGCGGATGTGAAGGCTAAAGAGGAATCCTTGGTAGTAGGCAACTGCCTGCTGCTACGCTCCGACTTCCATACCCTTTTCGACGCCGGCTACCTGACCATCGACACCGACTTCCGCCTCCTCGTCAGCAAGCGCCTCAAGGAAGAGTTCTCCAACGGCCGTCACTACTACGAACACCATGGTGCCCGGGTCCCTAACCTCCCAACCCGTACGGACCTACTCCCATATCGACCCCGATCTCTTGGGGGGAAGTGGCCCACTGCCCGACTGGATTGTCTGATCTGTCAGCCTTTCAGGACTTTAACATCGTCGGTTGTCAGCACCACCTGGACTTTAGGCTGAATGCCCTTCTCGGTCATAAGGGTCAGCAGCTCGGAGTCGGAGATCCCCATGGCCTTGGCCAGGCCAGATAGGCTGAGGCAGTCGGGCTTGAGCGCGGTTTCGAGGTCGAGTTGCTTGCTCCAGTTCTTGTCGGCCCGCTCGCGACACTCGCGGATGAAGGCATCTTTATGCTCGGCCGGAAAGGCGCTGGCTTCCGTGGGCGTGAAGCCAGAGGGCAGGATGGCCATCCCGAGGTGATAGGTCTCGGCGTCGCCAATCATGTGCTCCGCTGCGTTGACGATGTCTTCGAGGGAATAACCGAGTTCTGCGGCTACTTGTCCGTAGGTGAGGCCCTTCGCGGGCTCGGGGGGCAGGATGGCGATGGCGTCCAGCAGGCCGAGTTCCTGGATCAGCCGGTTGTAGGCGTCGATGGTCGTTGGCGTCGGGAGCAGGGAGGAGGGGAGCACTTGGCAGTCGGGCATCTCCTGTGCCCGGAGAGATTCACTTGCCGCTTGGCAGGCGAGTTCCACCGTTACTTTATCGCCTAGGAGTTGTGCCAAGTCGGCCGGTGTCAGGTTGGAGGGGCCCTCCAGCTTCTCCGTCAGTTTTGCGATCGGGACGCGGACGGGATGTTGCGTGAAGTTGATTTCGCGCCGTTCGGGGCTGACTTGCCGGATCCAGAGCTCATAGGTATCGCCGACCTTGCCGTGGAAGGGGCCAGTCATCTGAGAGAAATGCAGGATGCCTTGTAGGCCTAGTTCTTTGAGTCGCAGGAGCGCAAAGGTCACCTCGCCCGTCGATGGCTTCGTCTTGATGTACTCCACCGTGGCTGCGAGCTTTGCGCCGATGGCGACGGCCATATATTTCCCGGCTGGGATGTCGAAGCGATCGGGGGTGGTTTGGGTTTCCTTCAGTTTGGCGGGGGCAGTCGGCGTGATGGCAGCCTGGAGTTCACCTAGGTTCTCGACCGGCGGAGAGGTCAAGGGGGAGGGTTTCCCGCTTCTGGACAACTGAGGTTCACGGGCGTTGAGGATGAAGGTGTCCGCGGTGACGAAGTCAGCCAGGCGCAACAGGTCTACGGGGTGCTCAGGCGTGGAAAGGCCATGTACTCCAGCGAGATGCTTGATGGGCAAGTAGACAGGATTGTCGCGCGTCAGTAGAGTGTCTCCTTGGAGGCCAAGGACGGCGTTGATCTTGTCCGCGAAAGAAGCAGTGACGACGGCAAAAACGACCGACGGGGTCAGGAGCCGTTCCAAGGCTTGGAGTTCTTCGTGAGCCAAGGTCTCAGCGTGAATAATGAGTACGGGCTGGCGCCTTTGCTTGTTTCCGTAGACCGAGGGTACGCACAGAGCGAGTAGGCGGTCCACTTCAGCATCGGTCTCGCACCAGCGGATGCCTGCATAATAAAGCTCCTTGGGGACGCCGAGGAGGTTCAAAAGCCGTCGCCAGTCGAAGGAGGCGACCGAAATGTCAGCCAGACTTTCGATTTGGCGCACCCTTAGCTGCACGGAGATCTTCAGCAGCGCATCGCCGATGCGGTCGGCTTCGACCTTGGCGGTCGAGTGCGGTCTCCCCGGGCGGCTGATTTTCAGTATGAGGTGGTCGCCGCGAAGTTCGGGTCGGGCATAGTCGAAGGCTCCTTTGATTTGCTCGAGGGTTTCTTCCGTGGTGAGGGGGCTGCTGACGACGACGCAGGTCTCCAGGTAGACATCTTCGGGGAAGTTTCCCGCAGGACTGACGGGTTGAGATCCCTCGCTGAGTTCCACCCAGCTACGCGGCGACGAAGCTTCGCCAGTCCAGGCCTGCATGGGACTCGCGGCGGCGGTCCCTATCTCGCAGTCAAACCAAGGCGCGAAAGGGTTGGGCATGTAGACCGGTGGCGCCTGTAGCCCTTTCTCGCCACACGCATCGGCAATGAGCTGCTTCAGTTCCGTCCGGGCACCTTTGTCGCCATGAACCAGGAAGATGCCCTTGGTGGCAGAAGCGCGCTCTAGGCTTTCGCCGAGGATATAGCGAATGATTGACTGGCCATCGGCATGGCCGGAGTAGAACTCCGAGAGGCTGTCGTAGCCGCACTTGATCTCATCTCCGGGGATGGTCTTGGCAGGTCTACCGCTCTTCGTGTCCTTGGGCAATTTCACCGCCTTAGCCGCACGTTGCTCCCGCGTGAGCGGTGAGATTTCCCGCAGTTGGCTGCCCGGGGAGTTGGCCGGGACATACCCGCAAAGCACGAAGGTGGCCTCGTCGTTCGAGAGGTTGTCGTCCATGAGTTCAACGATGGGGCCGGCGAGCGTCATCCCGCTGCCGCAGATGACCACGGTGGGAGCGTTAAATGGCCCGCGATCCTGACCCCAGACGACTTCCGTCCGGATGGCTTCATGGGCTTCGTCGTAGCGCGTCAGCACACTCGAACGCGAATCTGGAATGAGGTCGTGGATGACGCCGACGTCATCGTCACCGGCTGCGGTGATGGTCTGCCGAAGGAGAGACTTCTCATTGAAGAAGCAGGCGTCCTCGAGTTCGTTGAAGAAGAAGTCCCGATAGACCTCGGCAAATTGGAAGGAGAGTTTGGAACGGATGACGATTCGCGGAATGGCGGACTTGTGGAGGCCGACTTCGGCCCGGCGGTATTGGAGGGCGCAGAAGACATCGACGAGGATGTCCAGGCTACGTTGCAATGAGAACGCCGGGATGATTACCAAAGATTTGTCCCCGTGACGGAATCCCTTTGAAAGGACTTCGCACATCCTCTCCTGGCGACGGCGTCCCGATTGGCTTTCGGGCTTACGCGGGCGGGCGCCGTAGGTAGATTCGCTAACGATGTAATCCGATGGCAGGGTGTGACGTTGGCGTTCGGCATAAAGGGACAAGGTCTCGTCGCTATGTTCTACCGGGCCGATGTCTCCCGTGAAAAGTACGGAGGCGGTCTTGCCGCCCTCGAGCGCCTCGATGCGGAAAGCGCAACAACCCAAGAGGTGGGAGGTCGGCGCTGCCTGAATCGTCACGTTGAATTCAAGGACTTGCGGCTTGCCGGGTGGGACCTGCCGAGCCGCCCGCAATGCTTCGATCGTGGCTTGGAAGTGGCTATCGGAAACGTCTTCAGCGCGTTCGCGCGATTCGATCCTGCGGCTGTCCTGCAGCGAAATCTCGGCCAGGATAGCGGTTTCCCTAGAGCAGAAGATTTGGCCACGGAACCCGGCCTTGAACCATCGCGGGAGGTGGTTGACGTGGTCGCCGTGTGCGTGCGTCAGGATGATCCCCGAGAGTTTTTCAGGATGGCAATCCGTGGGTAGGTTTTGCGGGAGGGCAAGTTGCTCCTTCTCGTCCGCCTCGCCCTGCGTCGCGCCGCAATCGACGGCATAGATGTTGCCGCTGGCCTTGACCTTGAAGAAGTGGCAAGAGCCCGTGACGGTCGTGAGGGCTCCGTGGAATTTGAGAAGCAGGGGCATAGCGGGGTAGCCCGCCCAGTATCCCTCTACTAGACCCCTATACAAGCGGGCTCATCCAACAACAGTGTTTCGTTTGTCGCACGTAAGCCTATCCGCTTCCGCAAACTACAGGTATTCAAGTGGTTGCTATATTTTATAATAATACATTCGGGCCGGTGGCTGCCCGCGGCATGGTTCGCGCTTGAGGCGCGAGAGGTGGAAATCAGGATGACAGGATGACGTTGCCCCACGTTCCGAACAGCCATGAAATCCAGCCTGCCGGCCATCGGGACCTTCGGCTGCCCCAGCCGACGGTTGTCGCACCCTATTTAGGGGAGAAGCTGGGGCATTACGTATACCTGCTCCTGGATCCGCGAGATGGCCGACCGTTTTACGCGGGGAAGGGTATCGAGGGCCGCTGCTTGGAACACTTTGAGGAGAAATCCGAAGGGCAGAAGGTCGCGAAGATTAATGAGATCAAGGCCGCTGGGCTAGAGCCACTCGTCGAAATCATTCGGCATGGATTGGCCAGCAATCAAGAAGCCTTCGTGGTCGAAGCGGCGATCATTGACGTCCTAGGCATCTCGCAGCTCACAAACCGGCAGTCCGGGCATGGGACCGAGGACTACGGTCGAGCGTCTTTGGCCGACCTGCACGCCCGCTATCAGGCGGAGCCTGCCAATATCGAAGAGCCGTCACTCCTGTTCCGCATCAACCCCGACAACTTCCATACTCTAGATGCCGACGGGCTGTATCACGCCACCCGGGGCGTGTGGATTCTTTCCCCCGAGCGGGCCAAAAAGGTCACCTTCGCCTTCGCCATTTATCGTACAATTATCCGCCGCGTTTACGTCCCCAAGACATGGCAGCGGGCAAAAATATCCGGATATCCCGCTCGCACTGACCTCCTCCCGCAGCACGAAGAAAGAAACTTCGAGTTTATCGGCGAGGAAGCCCCGCAAGAAGTTCAGGACCGATATGTCGGCAAGTCCGCCGCCCACTACTTTAAGCCCCACGACGCCCTACCTTGGAAGTATTGGCCAGTGGGCTTCGGGGAGTGATTGCATCTTAGCAGGGGGCTTCTGGCATGGATTCCTCGGAAAAGCCGATCAATAGACGACCGCGGTGGTCAATTGGATGGGACGAACTCTACGCCGCCATCAATCGACGAGAATTGGGCTTTGTTCGTCACAAGAGCTGGGGCATCGGGGTCGTCACGAAGGGCGACCACGCGTTCCTTTGGGTGGACTTTCCCTGCTTCAATAAGTTTGGGCACAAGATTGACCTGGAGTTTTCGCGCAAGATCCTCGAACCGTTGCCTCGCCACTCTTGCTTGGTTTCCGCATTTGATGAGAGGTCTACGGAATTCAGGAAGAGGTTCTTGGAGTATCCCGCCAAAGTGGTCCGTGCGATACTGGCCGAGCTCCCCATGGGTGAAATGTCGGTAGTTCAGCTACGCGAGCAATTGCGCATGATTAGGCATGGACTAGGGTTGGGTAATTATACGGAAGTCGCCGCGTTCGAAGCATGGTGGCGGGGCTTGCAGAAGTCCTTGGAGGCCGATCCATGCATACAGCTGTCTGGCAAGCCCACCGGCAGCTACTTTCTCATAGAAGAAGGCACCAAGTATGGCCAAATCTACGATGTAGATGAAGCTGGCCATGAAAGCTTAGCTCCCTTGAGCGAAGGCGTGGAGGTCTTTGTATCTACCCTAGCGGCTTGGCCTTCATCTGGTTCGGTCGCCGAACGAAATGGGAAACTATATCAATACCGCCGCCGGATATGTTTTGCGCCGAATTTCATCGTCCCAGTCATCGTAGTGGGGGCTCTAGATGTGAAAGTCACAGATGCCCTCCCTGACGAGCTCAAGCGCGGCGATATGATTCTCATGCAGCGCGACGTCTCCGAAAGTGCCATTGAGTCGGTTGCTAACCAGGCGATTGGTCCTCAGGCTAAATTCAAGCGGCAGGTTGCCGCCCAGTGGCGCCACCCAGTATCCCATCTCACGGATTTGCCTTCCACGTTAGCGGCTAAGATGGCTGCTGTAGGTGAGTCGGTCTCGGAGACGACCGCCGACAACTGGTTGCGTGGTCGTTTAAAGATTGCTCCGCAGCCCCCCAACTTGAGGGCTCTGGGTACCTTGTGTAGCCGCGTGGGCTTAGGTTTCGATGTAGAGCGATGCCTTAAGGCCGCCGCCGAGTTGGATGTTGCCCACCGGAATGCCGGCAGGTCTTTGGCGAAGACTTTTAGGAACGAACTCCCAAACATCCTGAAGTCGAACAAGGATGCGTTGACCTCTGGCATGACTGCCTCGGTTGGGAAACAAAAGATAACCGTCGATTTTTACATGGTGGTCAGCGTCACCAAGGAAGCCAAGTCGGCTAGGGTAGCCGACATGAACAAGGTGGTAGAGTATGAAGAACTATTCATTCCTAGTAAGAAATAAACCCTTGAGGAACTCCCTGGGCGGACTGACCACAATGGTGGTCCCGGGGCCGACAATGGTGTCAGGCCGCTCCATGGTTAAGGGTGCGACTAAATATGGCCGAAACCTCTGAACCTAGTCACGCCTCCCAACCGGTAGCGGCCTGCCCCCTTGTGCCTTGGTTCAGAGTGTTTTCCGGATCTCGATGGCGGCGGCTTTGGCTTTGGGGAGTTTGTCGGCGGGGAGTTTTTCGAGGATGTCTTTGATGACGTTGCGGAGGCTTTCGTCGTCCCCGGGGTCACATGCAATCAGCCAAGCGGCGCCTTCGACGTCGTTTTTGGGCACACCCATGCCGAGGTAGAGCATCATGCCGTATTTAAACATGCCCGTGGTGTGGCCTTGCATGGCGGAGAGCTTGAACCATCGAACGGCCTCTTCTTTTTCGCCGGGCTCGCTGGACTGGATCAATCGCGTTCCTAGGTTGGCTTGCGCGATGGGTTGTCCGAGCGCCGCCGCTTTTATGAGCCATTTATCCGCTTCAGCTCGTTCAGTATCGGTGGTCCCGTTTTGGCTGAGGTAGATGCTGAGCTCGCACTGGGCGTCGGCATCGTCAAGCCCAGCAGCCTTGCGGAGCCAGATGACCATCGCGCTTTCATCTTGTTCGACGCCATCGCCGTCTCGGTATGAGCCGGCTAGGCTTTTCATCGCCCTGGGGAGCCCTTGTTCCGCCGCCTTACGGCACCACTTCACTGCTTCGACGGGGTCCGCTAAAGTGCCTTTCCCTTCGTGGTATAAGCAGGCCAGTTGATACTGGTCTTCCGCTTTGCCGCCTTGGGCTAGTTCGAACTGGGCCCGGAAGGCGTGGTTGTCGGCTAGCTGCTGTGCGCCCAGCGCGTAGATGGGGTGGAATTCCATTTTACTAAGGATGTCGCGGGCTAAGGGGGTCGCCAGGGCCACTAACTCCTTGCTGGCACCGCGCTTGTAGTTGCGCGCAACTGCGCGGGTTTCTTCATCGCCACCCATCTCACCGAGCAGAATCAACGCATAGCCCAGCACGACATTCTTCGCTGTCCCCTTCGCTAAGATTTGGTTCACCCCGAGGAGGATGCTCGCACTGGGGTTGCCTTGCATGGTTGCCTTACGCAGCCACTCGTTGCCTTGCCGAACCTCCGCGGTATTTTCGCTTTCGCAGAGCTGCGACCCAAGTGATTCTTGTGCGACGGGGTGTCCATGGGTCGCCGATAACTCTAGCCAGCGTCGGGACTCTTTGGCGTCTTTCTCGACCCCCGCGCCTTGCTCATAAGCTTGGGCCAGGCTGAGCTCAGCGTCAGGATTTTGCTTCGCCGCAGCTAAGCGGAACCAGCGAATGGCCTCCTTGAGGTCCTTGGGCCGCAACTCGCCGCGCTGACAAATCTGCCCGTACGGGAAGTAGGCGTCTTCGTTGCCTTTTTCCGCCGCGCGCCGGATCCATTCGGCGGCGGTGGGCATGTCGATGGCCGTGCCGAAGCCGAGCAAGTGATTAAAGCCGTGTTCGAGCATCGCCTTGGCGTCCCCTGCCTCGGCTCGTTTCTTGGCGTCCGCGAAAAGTGCCGTCTGCTCCATCGACTTGGCGTCGGTCGGAGCGGGGGCAGGGGACTTGGGGTCAGCCCAGAGAACGCCGGTATTAAGTATGAGGAGGATCCAGAAACGGGCAGACATATTATTATATAGACCTTTTATCTTATCCCTGGGCCGGACTGGAGCAAGGGGAGCCTGCGCCCCGTCACAGCCATTAGAAATCCCCTGCGGTCTCCGTCGCAGGATTAGGTCCGCTATTGCGAGAACCCGCACAGGGGGCAGGCCGCACCATGGAAGATGGCGGCCGGCCCCCTGTGGGAATCAAGATGACTCCAAATGCCTCAGCGGCCTTGGGTATCGTTACGATTACCCACGGGGAGTCGGTCGCCACGCTGCTCGACATGGTTGGGACCTTCCCCGGGCATGCGGCGAAATGATGCGTCCGGAGGTGCGGCGAATCCCCGGGGGACGTGGGGGAACGCAGCGGTCAGGACGTAGTGATAGACTCCCTTGGGGTATTCGGGCGTGACGGCGAATCGTCCGTTGAGTCTGTCCAGGTCGCCGCTGCCAGGCTTGAACTCGAAGTCCGCGGTGTAGCGCCCATCGGGTAACCCGCCGGGCCCTTGCGGCGGCTCGGGGCGAGCGACGGTCTTGAGCTGCCACGAGGGCCGCAGGGCGACCAGCGGGCTCCTTGCGTTGGTGGGATCTTTATAGCCCTGAGGGCCATAGATCGGGTAGCCGTCGGCGGCGTAACCGATGAGCGTCGGCTGCTTATCGCCGACCATGGGCGTGGGTATGCCGTGGTAGTGATAGGCGCCGGTTCGTTGAAGGTGCGCGTTGGCGTGGTCGATGCCAAAGTTGACCGAACCGCCGATGGCCTCGTGAACCCAATCCCCGGGCCTGCCACCGCGCCGAACGCCTTCCGGAGTCCAGTTCATACCCGTGGCTGGTTCGAAGGGCACGCCATTGAGGGCGACTCCGAAGAGATAGCCGTTGTCGCGGTGCACGCGGTCGCCGGTCAATACCGGTGCGCTTGGCGGCTTGGGGTCCAGAGGTATGCGAAAGGTATAGGATTGCTCGCTCAGGACGTTGGGGTTGCCGCTGTTGGGGAATCGTCCAATCCCGTGATCGGGAACGCCATTAGCGGTCACGATGCGATAACCATCGCGGATTTCAAAGCGGGCCTTGCTCTTGGCCGAGGTGTTTTCGCCACGCGACCGGGCGATTTGCCCGGTCGCATGCGTCGCGGCTTCACGGGGCGTCGCGCGTGGATCGGTGGCCGCATGCTCGTGAGGGACGGAGGCGCCCTCATGGGCGAAGGACGGCGTGAAGTGAACAGACAAGGTCGTATAGGCGAACGCCAAGCAGGCCCTCGAAATTCCT
>Ga0255108_1000109_pt1 | contig 24873 bp, 20 predicted proteins | sample Law_Miss_RepA_8h_FD_188469 | JGI IMG/M metagenome (GOLD analysis project Ga0255108, IMG submission 188469) | Freshwater microbial communities from St. Lawrence River, New York, United States - Law_Miss_RepA_8h | ecosystem: Environmental > Aquatic > Freshwater > River | place: USA: New York... | reverse complement strand
TCGCGCAAAAGGACGCGCTGTCTAAGCCAGAGGTCGCGCAAAAGGACGCGCTGTCTCAGCCAGAGGTCGCGCAAAAGGACGCGCTGTCTCAGCCAGAGGTCGCGCAAAAGGACGCGCTGTCTCAGCCAGAGGTCGCGCAAAAGGACGCGCTGTCTCAGCCAGAGGTCACGCCAGAGGACGCGCTGTCTCAGCCAGAGGTCACGCCACCACCCGCGCGGCCTAAGCCAGACAAGCGCGGGCGCGAAGAGAGTAACACCTCCAAGAAAGAAAAAGTGGCGAAAGAACCAGCGACGAAGAAGTACCAGCGCCTACGACAAGTCAGCGACAGCGAGTAAAACCCACCGCCCCCTCTGCGGTTCTTTCCGCCAGCGCCGTCAGGCGCATCCAGCGCCGTCAGGCGCATCCTTGTTTTAATAAACGCAATTTGCGATTCACCCGTCTCCCCATCAGCACTCCATACGGGTGGCCTACTGTCAACGCCAACAAGTTCCCATCTTCCCGAACCCACCGCACATCTCGCAAACTCTGCGCGCATGCCCAACGTGCCATAGTCCTTGAATCTCACAGCACACGGCCGAAAAAAAAGTTCGCCCTCGAGCCGCGCACGCGGCGCGCACGCGCGAAAATGCCGCCCGCCCGCCGCGCGAAGCGCAAAGCCGCCGTGCCCGGCGACGTCGCGAGCAAGCGCTCGCGCGCGATGCACGAGCGCGCGAGCCTCGACAGCATCCGCGCGCTGCTGCGCGACTTCGAGGGCGCGGCCCCGGAGCGCAGCAGCGTGTGGCTGTGTCTGGAGAGCGTGCTCGACTCCACGCCCTTCGGCCCGTCGCTGCTCAAGCACGGGCAGCCGGGGGCCACCGACAGCGTGTCGGTCGTCACGCGCGCCTACGAGGAGAAGTTCCTGCGCGAGTGCCACCTCCCCGAGGACACCCCGTGCGTCATGGGGGAGTTCTGCGAGTGCCAGGCCACCGCGGGCTTCACCGGCGTCGCGTTCGTGCTCCCGACGGTCTCGAACGTGAACCCGCGCATGTGCGTGCTCTGCATCCGCAAGACGACGCAGATGCTCTTCTACCGCATCGTCGCGAGCGGGCTCTCGACCTCGCAAATGGTGCAGTTCTACGGCAACATCGCGGGCGTCCCCGGAGAGTACAGCGAGCGCGCCATGCTCGTCGTGCCGCCGGGCGGCCCTGTGCACTGCATGCCGCTCCCCGTCGTCGCGCACCAGCGAAACCGCTACTTCGCCGTCGCCGGCGCCGACGGCGTGCGCCGCATCGGCCAACGCGACGTCTACTACGAGAATTTTCAGTAGCGCCCAGCACTTGCGAGGCGCTTGGGACGGGCGACATGCCCGCGCTGCTCTTCACGGGCGGCGTCTTCTCCCAGGCTGCCGTGCTCGGGCCGACACCCGCCGTGCCTCCCGGCGCGTGTCCCCCCCGGGCCCCAGAGGGGCCCACGCCCGCGGCAGGGGCCCCAGAGGGGCCCACGCCCGCAGGCTTCGCGGGCTGCGCCGCGGGCTGCGCCTGCGCCGCCGGCAGCGCCTGCGCCGCCGCCGCCGCCGCCGCCGCGCTCCACCCCGCGCTGCGCGCCGAGCTCGCGCGGCTGCTCCTCGCCGAGAAGCAGGAGGCGGGCGCCGCGCTCTCCGCCAAGCTCGAGCGCCTCGACGCGGTGCTCTTCTGCTCGCTGCTGGCGCCCGCGCTCCAGCCGCGCTTCCTCGCGCTGCTCGAGCCCGCGCACCTCCCCGGGCGCGGCCGCGTGCAAGACATCGGCCACATCGTGCGCCGCATGCTCCTGCGCAGCGTCTCTAGCGACGTGCTCTTCCGCATGTACACCCACAGCATGCCCTTCGTCAAGCACAACCGCATGCAGTTTCCGGCCTTCAAGCACGTTGCCCTCCAGGACATGCAGCATATGCTCGTCGCAATCCAGAACCTCACGCTCGGCAGCGCGCAGGGCGTTGCCAAGATGCCCGTGTGGACCACCCGCCGCCAGCTCATGCGCTTCTTCCACGAGCTGCTCACGCGCGGCTCCGCCGCCGACCTCCACGTCTTCCTCGCGTCCCACCTCTACCTCCTGCGCCTCGCGCTCATAGAGCAGTTCATCGTCTTCACCAACCGTTACATGCCCCTCGAGGTCAGCCTCATGCGCTGCTTCATCGACCCGTCCTACGACCACGCGCGCGTCTCGCGCCTCGTGCGCTACATCGTCGACAACTTCCGCATCAGCGCCCTCCAGGAAGACCTCGACTTCGCGCGCCTCGAGGCCAAGGCCCAGACTGCGATCGAGCGCTGCAACCGCACCTGCCGCAGCATGCAGAACTTCCACCACATCCGAGAGGGCCAGCGCAACGCCGCCGCCCACGAGCCAACCTTCGCCGCCGCCATGCGCGTCCCGCGCCTCGCAGGCCTCGACGGCCTCGGCCTCCTCGCTGCCACGCGCACGCAACCCCTGCTCGCCCTCGCTGCTGCACACGACGTCCAGAACCGCATCGTGCGCTTCCAGCTCCCCGTCGAGCTCCAGCACCAGCAGTACGCACTCGTCCGCGCCTCCAAGCTCGAGGGCTTCAAGCACCGCTCGCTCCTGTACGTCTGCCTCCGCTGCCATGAGCAGCACCCCACCTCTGCCGGCAACATGCGCCTCATCCACGGCCAGTCCCCGCTCTGCGTCCACTGCCTCTCCAACTCCTTCACCGTCTGCATTCAGACCCTCGGCTGCATCGTGCGCGTCCGCAGCACCTCCTACTACTTCTGCCGCTTCTGCGCCAGTGTGCACGCGTGGAGTGGCTCCGCCGCCGCCTTCTACAGGTGCGCAGAGCAAAGCGAGAGTCTCGCGCGCCCCCTCCTCGCCCAGGGCTGCGTCGTCTGTCTCCGCGCCCAGGGCTGCACCGCCGTCCCGGTCTTCGACTCGCGCCTCGGCGTTCGCACCCACGCCTTCCTCTGCGGCCGGCACATGCCTGCAGCTGCGCAGCTCGAGTATTGTCACGACGCCGTCGCGCTCCGCGAGCTGCTGCGCGGCCGCTTCGCGTGAGCGCGTAAGCGTGAGCGCGTGAGCGTAGGGAGCACTGACTGAGGATATTTTACTATATTTTACTCAATAAACACCATCAATAAAATCACATCAATAAAATCACATCAATAAAATCACATCAATAAAATCACGCCTCCCAGGGCTCGCGCTAGCACTCCCCGCACGCCACGCACTCCAGCGCGCTCTCGTTCCGCACGTAGAAGCCGCTCTCGCAACGGTCCCCGCACGCCTGCGCCTGCGTGTCGCGCACAGTCTCCCCCGTGCACGGCCGGTACAGCGCCGTCATGCGGTACTTGTCCACGTCGCAGAGTTCGCACAGCCGGCAGCAATCTAATTTGAACACGTCGTACCCGAAGCTCATCTCCGCGCGGTGCAGCCTGAACCCGCTCTCGGGTTCGAACTTGCAGCCCGGCGCCTCGGTGTCGAAAAAGTGCCCGTTCGGACAGTACGCCCCGAGGTGATAAAAAGGCTTGAACTTCACGTCCACGTCCGGGTGCTCCGCCGCCCTCTTCGCCAGCGCCTCATCCTTGGTCAGCGTCTTCGTCTTGAAGCCCAGCGGCACTGGCTCCCACCACTCGAACGTCTCCTTGCCCCCACACCCTAGCACCGCGTAGATGCCGCTCGTGTTCTGCACCCACGTCGGGCACCGCCGGCACACGTAGTTCGCCAACACCCGCCCGCGTCGCTCCGCGGCGAGCGGGAAGCATCCACGCAGCCCCTCCTCGTGCCAGAGGAACTGGGCGCCCTCGCACTGCGTCGCGCACAACTCGCAGGTCCCCTCCGGCGGGTCCGGGCCCCCGAAGCGATTACACCCGCGGTTGTACCGGTGGTCGCTGCACACCTTGCACTCGACGCAGTGCCCGTGGTGCTTCAGCTCCCACCCCGCCAGCACTGCGCTCGCCGCGCTCGCCGCGCTCGCCGCGCTCGCCGCGCTCGCCGCGCTCGCCGCGCTCGCCGCGCTCGCCGCGCTCGCCGCGCTCGCCGCGCTCGCCGCGCTTGCCGCGCTCGCCGCGCTCGCCGCCGCCAGCGCCTGCGCCCCCAGGGCCTGCAGCTTCTGCACGCGCCAGATACCGCCCTCCGCCTTTCGCGCCCAGAGCTCCGCCGTCGCCGCACCAGCGCCGCACCCCTGGCTGTACATATACCGCATCTCGCAGAAAGCTTCGCAGCGCTTCACCTCGCACCGCCGCGTGCCGTTCGCGAAGAGCTCATAGTCCACCGCGTGCAGTGCAGCCACCGGGCCATCCCCGTGCAGCTGCCCCTTCCACCGCACAGCCGCTGCCGTCTTCACGCGGTCTTCGCCCTCGACATCCACTCTCAACGCGCCTGCGTTCCACAACAACCTCCGCCGCCGCAGCTCATTGCACTTGATGTTGAAGTGCTTGTAGTGCCAGCGATTCCTCACCCGGAACTTAAAGTTGTTCTCGTTGTACCACGGCTCAATCGCGTTTTGATACCCTTCCTTATCATGGAGGAACGCCCGCCACACCACCTCCGGCTCGAAAACCTTGCACTCGTCGCACGCCTCGCACTTTTTCGTCGTCGTGTTATAGAACTCACCGCGCGGTACTTCATCATCTTCACCGTTGCACATCAAACACCGCGCCTCATTATTGTCCATAAGCGGCCGCTCGATCGCCGTGCACGGCAAGCACACACGCCAGTCATCGTCTTCCGCTGTATCCGTGCGCAGGCAGTAGTTATTTTCGAGAGCGAAAGGACGGTCCGTATTATCCCTCCTCTTTTCCATGCATCCACGAAGCTCAGTTCCTTCCACACAACGAATGACCTTTGTATTGCCGAAGGGAAATTCCGTTGCCATGTCCGATGGCACGTCGATACAAACTTTCATACCCTCAGGCTTGTACAGGTTGACTCCACATGGTGCACAACAATCGTTTTTTGGCAAGATAGAAAATTGATTTTCTGACTTGAGAAGGTAACTGCTACACGGTAATTCCGTTTTTCTCTCACTGCCACCCGGACATTTTGCACACGTCGTGGCCAGTAGGGTTTCTTTAAGTTCATACTGTGCGCCCGGAGTCATCTGTATCTTTATCGTACTGACATTCAATAAAGTGAATGTTTCTTCTTCGCAAATCTGGCATTCGAATACAGATTGCTCTGCCGACCTATAAAAACCGTCATCGCATGGATGACAGCGGAGTTGAGACAACGTCCATTTATCGATCATTTTTGCGTTTGTTACCTGCTTAAGTTTAAAGAGCGCATCTCTGGCCTTACTGTTTACGGTATACTTTGTCAGATCACGGCGAAATTTATCAAAAAACGTTCCAGCAGGGCAAGATTGACAGACCTCGACAACATTGAAATCATAAATCAAATCTGAATTAAGCCACGAGATTTCATGAGAAAATCCAGTCGGAGGATCAATACCCTTTAACAAAAAGTCTTTCACCATCTTAATATTGTCAATTGTCTCCTGTAAATCTTCTTTGTTTAATTTTCCATCTTTTAAAACAGGTGATGCAAGAAGAGTTGTCCCGTCGGGACAAATCCTACAGGACCTCCTAGGTGCAGGCAACGTTGTGATTCTTTTATGTCTTTGATTCGCTGTGATGTATGCTTTATACACTTTTGCCTCATCCGTGTCGAGCCACTCTTTTGCGCTTACAGAGAACCCAATTGAAGACTGACGCAACAAAATTGGCGGTTCTGCAACTGTTCTATCACTATCAATCTCTGTAAAAATATCAAATGAATTGTCGTCTTGGATCATACTCCTGGAATTCAAGACTTTGATCGATATCGTATTTTTGGTATTTTTGTCGCTTTTCCACGCCAAGAAACACGATGTAAAGCAGCGTGTCTCTTGTTGTGCAGCAGTAGCGAGTTGTGTATTTTCACCACGAAAAATATCTAGTGAAATTGGGTCCACTGGATTCACAACGGTAAAGATAGGACACTGTTGGCATCCCTGCAAAGTTTCTTCTGAACCGGGTATGTTCACTGTTGCGTAATAACAGTCTTTCTCGGGTGGGGAAAAAAGTTGCTTCCACCAATCACCTGAAGTGAAATCTATGTAATCTACATTGTTATTTGATGGACAGAAACGCTGTTCTTCTGTGCGCGGCATTGTCTTCACAGTTTGATAACTTTGCAACGGACTCACTTTCTTGTAATACGTTCCGCGAGAGCACGGACCACAGATAAATGCCCGTTCTTGAAAAAACTCTTCTCCTATATTACTACAATATTCCCATGTTCCACACGCTCCGTTCCCGTAGCACTCTTTCGGACGGTCGTTGCAGTTGCATGTCCAAAATTTCCATGTTTTTGCCTGATATTGTCCTACACCACTGTTCGCATTCGTTTTGCAAACCAGTACCAAAACAGTCCAAACAAGCAAACCCAGGTGCGCGCCATGTTTTTGCATACCAACGGGTAGTAAAATACGACTTAGTGCGTTCACCAAGCAAATTTTCGCAAGTCAAGAGAAGGCCATTCTAAGAATAGATGTTTCAAGAAAACGAGTGCAAACATAGGACGCGATTTCAAAACTGAAACACGGTAACGCGACAGGCGCGTGCCCACGCGCGAATTGCCGTCAAAAAACAGAACATTCTTCTCGATCCCAGGCCGTACGTCACCGACTCAGCGATGCAGAACGTCATGCAGGCCTTCATGGCGCAAGAGGCCGCAGCCATCGAGAGCATCGAAATGAAGAGCGAGCGCAAGAAGGCGCAGCAGCGCATATACGCAAAGAAGCACTACGACGAACACAGAGAAGAAATCCTGTCCCGCCAGAGAGAGTACCGGGTCAGAAACCCAGAGCGCAGAAAGGAGTACGAAAAGGAGTATCGCGACCAGAACTCCGAGAAGATTCAGCAATACGCGAAGAATTACTACACCACAAACGCCAGCCGTCTGTCTGAATACCAGCGCACCTACCGCGCCGAGCACAGAAGCTACTTCTACAACTACCAAAAGCAGTACCGCACAACACACGCCGCTAAAATCGCCGAGTACCAGCGCGAGTACCGCCAGAAGCGAAAGCAGGCGCGCACGCAGGCCGCGCATGCTGCCGCCAGCGTCGCTGCGGGCGCACTGAACGCCTCCGCCGCCGCCGTCTATGCGGGCGCAAGCCTCGCACCCGCCGCAACATAGCGCACGCGCTGAGCGCATGCGTACCATGTAATGCTAAGTGCACTTACGCAGACCTAGAACAGATTTAGACTTAAACCTGTATGCTTCCATGATACACCCACGCGCACAGGCGCGAAGACAAAGTTAGGCATGCGATAATACATGTTTTTGGTATTTAACAAAGTATAATTAGAAACAATATGACGACTTTTGAGACCAATGTTATCGAGTCTATGACTGTGGAAGAGGCTGACTCTTCGTCCTTTGAGAAGCTTGTGAGACCTTTTGCAATGACATATTTCCGTCAGTTTACATACACGGACTTGCGGAAGTTAAAGCCAAAGGATGCCGACGACGACTTCCCCGCAGGGGATTCACAGAAGTGCGCCAGTGCAACAGCCTCAACGGAGGATAACCCTCTGAGTGCAGTGCAGGAGCATTGCATCATTTACTGTCTTGGAAAAATTCCTGAAAAAAAGCGAGGAAGCATCGAGGACTTCGACACCATCGTAGAGGATTTCAGTCCTATAATACAAACAGCGTTTGATGAAGTTTACCAAAAAGCTGACGAAAAAAGCAAAAGAGACGCTGCAGCGAAGAAAGTCAAGAGGACTCAGGAAGCTCAGGAGAAGGCTGTGCCTGATATCGCGAACGGCGGTGTTTCCAAGAAGGCCAAGAAACCCACTATTGAACTGACACCCGAGCAGGCAGCTGCCAAGGAAGCCGCTGCAAAGGAGCGCGAGACAGACAAGGCCGGCAAAAAGCGCCAGCATGAGGCAGATGCGCTTGACATCAAGGACAGTGGTGTTTCCAAGAAGCCCAAGGTTGAACGGACCCCTAAAGAGGAGGAAGCGCTAAGGAAAAGGCGCGAGAAAGACGCCGAACGCAGGGTTGCAAAGAAGGCGGCAGAAGCTCTTGAAAAAGAGCTTGACATCGTGCATGCCAAAGAAGTCGCCGAAGTAGAAAAGGAACTTGCGCCTCTTCAAGGCATTCTCAACAAATTCATGCATGAAGTGTTTGAAAACCTCATCATCAAGAAGTCCGGTGAGGAGGATCCGTATGACATATTGCCTTTTGAGCTGAAGAACATGGCATATGACATGAAAGAAATCGCATTTGAAAATCTTAATAAGCAAGACATCAGCCGGTTCAACAAGAGACCATTGGACGAACTTTTGGATCTGTTGGTCCAAGATATTTTCGAGACAATCGACATGCGCAAACAAGTTGATACTGACTTCATGAACAACAACTTTCCCATCTCCGACCCTTGGGTCTACAAGCAGCAGGTCGCGTCCGACACTTCTGCCGGCTGCGACGTCTCCGCCAACCCTTCTGCCCATGACAACAACGTGTCAGACTCCAGCTGCGACAGCGACGAGAACGCACACCTCTCTGACTCGGACAAACACGAGCGCGTCGCGAAAAAGGACGAGGGCGAACGCCTCTCTCACGTCGGATCCGACAGCGGGTGCGAATCGGATGGTGACCCCATTGTGGTCACTCCGGGTGCCGGCGGGTCTTACTCGAAGGACAAGTCCCCTCTGCGCACTCCGGGCACTCCGCCCACTCCTCTGGGCACTCCGGTCACACCGGGTGGTCCTTACTCACGCTGCGACAGCAACGAGGACGAACACCTCTCTGACGTCGGATCCAACAGCGGGTCTGACTCGGAGGACGAGTCCCGTCAGCGCACTCCGGTCACACCGGGTGGTCCTTACTCACGCTGCGACAGCGACGAGGACGAACACCTCTCTGACGTCGGATCCGACGGCGGGTCTGACCTGGAGGTCGCGAATCAGGACGAGGACGAACACCTCTCTGACGTCGGATCCGACGGCGGGTCTGACCTGGAGGTCGCGAATCAGGACGAGGACGAACACCTCTCTGACGTCGCATCCGACGGCGGGTCTGACCTGGAGGTCGCGAATCAGGACGAGGACGAACACCTCTCTGACGTCGGATCCGACGGCGGGTCTGACCAGGGGGACCAGTCCCGCCCGGACTCACCGGGATACTGAAGCGCGCTTCACGTCTTCAGCCCACTCTCTCGCAAACTAGCCACGCGAGTCACTGTACATATTTATTGAATAAAGATTCTTACTGATACCTTTCTTCGTCCCAAAGAACTGACACTCGCCCGCACCACGCCGCGCGCAGCACGCGGAGCACGCGCAGCACGCGAAGCACGCGCAGCATGCGCAGCACGCCCCACCGCGCGCCCGCGCGCCCGCGCCTACTTGTCCGCGCCGCGCCTCTCGAAGATGCGCTCAAGCTCGAGCTCCTCGGCTGTCTGAGTCGGGAGCGTCGCCGCCTTCGGGACCTTTGACCTCTTCCTCGGCTCGGACTCCTCGCCCGCCTTGGCCACCGCCGCTGCCGTCGCCGCCGCCGCCGCTGTCGTCGCCGCGATCCCCACTGACGTCGCCGCCGCCGCCGCCGCCGCCGCCGCCGCTGACGTCGCTGCCGTCGTCGCCGGCGTCGTCGAGTCTACCGGAAGCGTGCTCGCGCGCTGCTTTGGCGTCACGTCCACGCGAGCCGCCACGCGGGTGATCGTGCGCTTGGGAAGCAGTGTTTGCATAGGTGCATCTAAACCTTCGAGATCAATTCCAGAACTTCGGTTTTCACCCCTTCCACCTTCAGGTTCCCTTCCACGCTTCTTTGAAACAATATCATGAATATACATATTCTTGAAAGTATCCAAATGCGAATCAAGTTTACTTCCTAAGAGCATCGCTTTCAATAAATTATATCCATTGTTTATAAAAGGATATTTGTGTTTAAAAACAAGCATTTCAGTTTGCGGTATTTTTGTTTCGTCTTTTTCAAGAGAACCATGTTTGCTAACTTTTTCTGCCATATTATTTATATCTGTAATCACATCGGCTGTAAACCAATCTAACATTTTTTCCTCCTTCCAGACAGGCGCCCAATTCACTTGCATCAAAGCACCTGTCATATACTCATGATCACTGAACGGCGCCAAAACCTGCCCGTACCTTGCCGACTTTGAATATGTCTGCGCGCAATGCCAATATCCAGTACAACGGTGATCCAATAACATTTTAAACGCCTCTAGTAATTCATCATCAGAAGGGTCTTCAATAGTTTTTAAATTATGCTCAAACAGTTGTTTCAGTACGCTATCTTGTTCATTTCTGTAATACTCAGGCAGCTCCCCAGCTTTAAAAAATGTAGGAATTATTTGAATCACGCAAAAATTTAACCTATTGAAGTTCATATATTTTGACACAGTGCCGTGATTGTAATGATTTAATGTGTATAGAACAGTATTACTGCGTCGTACTGGTGCCAAATGCATAATCAATTGATCTCCCCCTTCAATCTCGTTATTTCGCCATATATTAACCAAATCTCGGTTCTGTCCATCCACTGTAAGTGTGGTGAAGTAGCTCGCAGCAGCTTGTACAGGTTTGTCTCGACCCTCATGCTGTCCACCCTGCTTCTCCGAACCAGCGCAGATACCGAAAGGTTTGATATGGAATTTGATAATATGCTGTAGTAACAGAAACGTTTTGAGGACAAACTGTACAATCATCTGATATTCAGTTTTCTGATTATCTGATTCTTTAGAAGATTTTTTACCATTGACACCCAATTTCACAATATTATCAGAAGAATGCACCGCATACGTGCCGAAGCTGGCGATGAGCGAATCCCACGCGTTCGAGTTTTCTGGAGTCAAAATGTTTTTTTCCAATCGATACCACAGGCGGTTGAAAATGCCCGCCAATACATAGTTGACTTGCACGACGTTCAGGAACACATTGACATTCACGAGCGAGTTCAGGTGCTTTTGGCTCTGCATGGGATAAGGCTTGGAGGACAGCCAGACATACTTCTGCGTCGACACCGGCGTCACGATGAATGCCACGTCCCCGTTGTCCACGGAGTGGAAGAGCGAAAACGTGCTCACCGTGTCGGGCTCGGGCTCGGGGAGCTCGACGCGCGGGATGCCCGCGGCCACCCGGTGCGCGGTCTGAGGGCCTTTGTTGGCGTTGAGGTTGCCCTTGCCCGGCTGCGAATACGGCACGATGTTCTCCAGCAGCTGCGAGGTGCCGTTGTACACCCCGTCCGCCTGCCCGTAGACGCCCTGCGGGCCGCCCCCGAGGTCGGTGGGCAGCGGCCCGGGGCCGTTGATCCTCGAGTCGGTGAAGCGAATATCGCCGTTCAAACTTGCAAAGAAGCCCCCCGACGCCATGCACCCGAGACTGTTATATATCGGATTATGCGCTTTTATGAAAGACGCATGGGGCGTTCTTTATTACAATCAAGTTATTTGTCACAAGACCCCGCTGCCGGCACGCGTGCCGCGCGCACTACTCGTCATCGCGCTCGCTCAGCAGCGCCATGTGCGCGAGCTGTCCGGCCCACGCCAGCCACACGCAGAACATTAGGCCGAGCTCTTCGAGCGGCATGCGGCGAATCGCGCTTTGCCGCGCTTTGCCGCGCTTTGCCGCGCTTTGCCGCGCTTTGCCGCGCTTTTGCGAATCCACGAAATCCAAATTTTCGCAACGATGCGGTTCGCGAGTCGGGAGCAAGCGGCGCGTGCGCGCGTATAAACGAGCGCCCGGCCATGCCGCGCGCGCGGGCCCCCCGCGAACCACGCGTCGCCGCGCTGGTCGCCGCGCTTGTTGCCGCGCTCGCCCTCGCCCTCGCGCCCGCGGCCCACGCCACCGCCGTCTACGTCTCCACCGCCCCGGCGTGCCCCTTCCGGACGCCCAGTCCGTGGCCCGCGGACTCGGACGCCCTCCGCGCCCTCGCCACCGCCTGGAGCCACACACACGACGTGCGCAACTGGCACTTCGCCGCGGAGCGCGGCAACTGCTCGCGCGTCGAGTACGACACCAGCGTCGACGTCCCGAACATGTTGATTGTGTATTGGAAAAAACACAGCCTCTTCATGGGCATCGAGAAGCAAGTCTGCGTGCACGGCCGCGCCATGCGCGAGACCGTCACCGTGCAGAACCTCCCCTTCCTCGACAGTCTCGAGATCAAGGTCTTCGCCTCCGCCGACCCCGCGACCGGCACCGTCTCGCTCAGCGCCGAGTTCGAGCTCGCCCTCCCCTGGTACCTCAAAGTGCTCGACGCGCCCGTGCAGGAGCACGTCCGGGGCAGCGTGCGCGAGTACCTCGACATCCTCGCGCGCACCGTCTGCGCTGCGCCCGGCCGCCGCGCCCTCCGCGAGGCCCCGCGCAGCGCGCAACAGTAAAAAAATCTGTTTTCAAAGAGGACGCCATTACGTGTAGTCTTTAACTTTATCATTAAAACACTAAACTTATGTGTTACCAGTCCACTTAAGCGACTTCCCGCCGAATTCGACACGGGACCACAACACCGCTACTTTAAGTTTTTTTTGAAACTCAACATCGAGGTGATTATAAACTTCAACGAGGTCTTCGTCCGACACATACTGCAGCTGCCAGACTTCAGTGATGTTCAAAATTCTTGTAATCGTTTGCACATCATCTTTTGTGAATTCTAGCGAAGTGAAGAAGCCAACGAGCTCCGAGTCGTCGACAAAATCAGGCTCGACATTGTGGAGAATTTGATCGTGTTTCTTTATAATCACCAGATGAAGCTTCTTATCATTTGTACAGTTTCCATCAAAAATCTGTGTATTTATTGTGTTAATGAACTTCTCCAATTGCTTTCTATCTTCATGTTTGTTCTGATTGGATTTGTATTTAAATGTGTGAGAAGGTTGTTCGAATTTCATCGAATGGCATAAATATACCCGAAGCCATTGGTCGAATGGCCCGCAAATCTTTTCAAGTTGCGCGAGAACATTCGTACTGTTATCAATGTACCCCGCACCACTGCGATTTTTATAATCCATATCCCACACCTCAACCCAGCAATAAGCTTTTTTGGTGTTGGACATTTCTATCTACTCTTAAATAACATTATTTCCTACGGGAACACCCTCGCAGTCCAACTCGCGTTGCGAACCGTGACCCAGTCGCACTCCAGAATCCCGAACGTATCGTTTTGGAGCGTCTTGAAACGCTGCGCGCACCCGTTCAGTGGCCAGTACGCGTAGTGCATATCTGCCAGGTACGTCAACAGCCAGCCCCACGCGACGCTGGTGTCTCCGACCACAGCTCCGAACTCGCCCACCCATACTGGGATGCTCCTCGAGTCCCACCGGCGGAGGTCCCACACCACCGCCCAGTAGGTCTGGTAAAACACACTCAGCCCCGCCTGCACCGCCCCGAGACACGCGCTCCACCCGCACCAGCACGTCGCCAGCCTGCGCCAGCACACTACGTTCTCGTGAGTCGCCAGCACGAAAAAGGCCCACGCTGCTGCCAGGAGCCAGGACACGCCCACATACAGCGTCCAGTGCGCGTCGGCCGCGATCGAGCTGCACCCGACCTTGTTCGCCTGCTGCATCCAGACGAGACTGACGACGAGCAGGTACACGGGTACCAGTCCGGACCCGGCGAGCACGTACGGCCAGGCTTGTCCATAGCTTCGCACAGCCATGTACCCGCGCGGATGCCGACGCAACCAGAAGACTCCCGCTACATTGCCCGCGACAAACAGCAGCGACAGACAAAGCACAGCCACCCAGTTCACGCTCGTGAACCACCAAGAGAAGGTGTACACGTGCGTCGTAAAAACGTACTTGGACCTGTAGTTTTGCAGGTCTTGCATCCCGCGCAGGTCATACCCGCGACACAGTCCGGAAACGATCACGAGAATCTCTGGATTCGCCTCCCGGATCGCGGCGTCCGCCAGCAGCGTCGCGGCCTTCCAGTCCGAGTCTGTGTTGTTGCTCCGCCCCCACGTCACGACAATGCCGTCCTGGTCGTGAATTTCATTCCGAATGTCGATGCCGACCACCAGCGGGTTGCTTCGGTATCGCGATGCCAGAGCCGAAAGCGAGGCCACCCACGCTGTGGTCGGAAACCTCTGCGTGTGCCACAGTCCTTGTGGCACCCTCTCGCCGGCACCCACCCACCCTGCAAAGCTGTTGTGGTTGTTCAAAATGACCATCAGCCCCCGCCGAGTCAGCTCCCCGACCTGGCAGTCCAGGACCTGCATCGCTGTCGACGCGTTGCACTCTGAGGCGTTCAGTCCCCGCCGCGCACGTGCGCCGTCGCGCCCTGCTTCCACATGCAGTTCTGCATTGAGTGCGCGCCGTGTGCTTTGCACGATTTAAAAATCCGCTGTTCGACGTGCGCGGGCGCGGTCTCGCGCACGCACCGCGTCTTCCGCTTAAATTAAACTGTCGCGAATCATTCATATTCCACTAGCGTAGTCCTCTACGCGGATTCCCGCGGATGGTACACTCGATGACACCTGGAAACAACGAGCGAAGCTCCGCTTTCCAGGCGGTTTATGCCTTGAACTCTCTCATTTGTGTGTTTAGTAACGATCGTAATTATCCTCTAAGTCTTTGTATGTTTCCCATTGCGACAGTCTCTCGATGTTGTCTGTATCGTACAACTTTGCTACGAGTGTGTAACTGTAAAAGGGCCAAATCTGACCCCATGGAGTCGAATGTGTATCCGAATAATAGCATTCTGTGTCCGAACTATCCTCTGGTTTTATTTGGAATATAAAATTGCATTGCTTATAAAAATCAAGCAGTCCCTGAACTCGTTCAGTCCTTTTACTTGATTGTACATTTCTACATATTAAGCGAGTACGATCACGGAGCCTCAATGATTTTCTCAGCTTCTCAAGCTCTTTAAATTTACGAGGACTTACTATTCTTTCATGTGGTTCAAACTCGTAGTACTTCCTCATAGCATTATCCTGTTCCTTAATTTCACGCGGAGTAGGCGCTTCTAGCTTCAAATTTTTCTTCTCAATAGGTTCTCCCACAAGCATCTCAATCGAATTGTAACCTGAAATGATCGGTCGCGTTACATCGACAGTCATGAATTGACAATCACAATTGTTTTTCACAAACTTGCTGATTTCTTCTATCAGCAATTTGCCATATCCTTTTTTCTTTACAATGCTTGCCATTGAGAATATCTTCGCAGTTTTTATACGTGTGTAAGGGTCCTCATAAATTTCAAATCGTGCAGCTGACAATGGGTTCGACTTCCCATGTTTGTCATTGCTGTATACTACAACAATGGTGCTTTTACGTATCGGTGCATTATCTACATCCTCCCCAGACATACGAAACTCTTGCATCCATATTTCCTTTGCAAGTTTGAACACGAATTGCCTGTTGGGGTCCTTTTTTTTTGCACCTGCAATGCACACAGTGTTGTTGCCGTCGTACACACCCAGCTGATTGTCGAAACCGTCCAAGTTAAGCGACACAATGTACGGGTTGCTCATGATCATTCGTATTTATATACACAAAACTAATTTCAACGACAACGACATTACAATATAGCTTTATTATTAAAACACTACCACGCCATTCCCACTCCCCAAAGCGCCGCCTAGAGCTCGGCCCCGCTCTCCGCGTCCACCACCACCGCCGCCGCCGCCGCCGCCGCGCCCGCGCGTCGCGCCGCCCCCTGCACGGCGCGCATGAGCCCGAGCCCGCCCGCTCGTACCGCCGCCGCGGCCGCCGCCTTGGCGTCCTGGAGCTCCTTGTACTCGCGCTGCAGCTCCTCAACGTCGCGTTTGAACTTCGTCTCCAGCTCCACCAGCTCCTTCTCGCTCTTCGCTATCTCCGCCGCAAGCTCCAGCGGCGAGAGCCCCTGCAGCTCCTCGATGCGCTCGCGCTGCCCCTCGTCGCACAGCTCCAGGCGCGAAAGCGAGCACACCGGGCGCAGCTCCGAGTCCGCGAAGCGCTTGAGTCCTTCGAGGTCCCGCGCGCCCTGGTAGTCCGTGAGCGCAGCCGGGTCGCCGTACTTCAGCGTGGGGTAGCCCTGCACCTGCAAGTCCTCGCAAAGGGTCTTGCCCGCGGCCGTGCAGTCACTCTCGCCCACAAGCACGTCGGCGTGGCCTTCGTACTGCATCATGAGCGCGTCCCACGCCGGTTTTATAGCCTTACAATGCGTGCACCAGGGCGCAAATAGCTTGATCAGCACGCTCTTGCCGGCCGTGAGCGCGTCATAGTTCTCGCGCGTGAGCTCGACCGCACCGGCAGATGACAGCACGCAAAGCGCGCACGCCAGGAGCACGGGCCGCATGTGACGCATGCGCCCGCCGCCGGCTGCCTGTGCATCGGCTACATTCTATTTTTTTACACTGTGTTTTTACGCGATCCCGACGAGCAGCCGTGCACGTCGGGGTCGTACTCGCCGGGAGCCCACGGGACCCAGCGCGGCGGCGCAGGTGCCTCCACGGTATCCGCTATGTCCGCTTCCTTGACTGTTCTCTTACTCATCACGGGCACAGCGCGCACGGGGACCCAGTCGACGTCGATGTTGTAAGGATTGTCTTCGTCACCGTCTTCCGTCTCATGCCCTCCATCTTCGTCACAGTCTTCCGTCTCGTGCCCCCCATCTTCGTCACCGTCTTCCGTCTCGTGCTCCACACGCGCCGCCGGCTCCAAGAACGGCCGCTTGCGAGGCCTCGGGGACATATCGCTCTCCTTTTCACCGGCCTCGCACACGTATTCCGCGCAGATCGACATCGGTTCCTCCAAAGCGTGCTCCACGGGCGATGCCGCCCAATGGACACTTTGCCACGCTTCGAGCCACCCGGGTACAACTGATTCGTCATAGTAGTTCGGGGTCCCTGGAGGGTAATATAGATGCCACACTTCGAGTATCGAAGTATTCTCCTCGGCTTCAATGCGCTTCAGATGTACCTCGATCGCAGTGCCCAGCTTCTCCAGGCGCTTCTCTATGGGAGGACCCTTTCCATCTGGGTTAATCCTTATAAACAGCAGCTTCCCGCCCCAGGTCATCATTATGTCATGATAGCGCGCATCTTCGTCATCCTTGTCGTAATTCCGGTGCCACCACTCATCTGTTTCGATACAGATAAGAGTGTTTCCCACCAATTTCCTATGATCGACACGGCGCCTGTGAGTACAAGCGCAGTGGGCTGTTTCGATCACATGGTCGTGCACGAAATCAGTCCATTTGCTATTGATGTATTCGCGCACCATGAGCTCCGCGCGTGCCCGGTTTTTTGTGCGTGTGTCATCGGGGAACTCTTCTTTGAAACATCTGAAGCAGTAACCGTCATATTTTTTGTGTCCCATTTGCGAGTCTATGGGCCAGTGCTTGCACTTCACACATCCCAATTTTTCACGTTTATACCGTTTAAAATACGCTTTCATTTTATCACGGTTCGCTGCACGATACGCTGCACGATACGCTGTATCATTCGCTTTCAAATTATCACGGTTCGCTGCACGATACACTGCATGATACGCCGCATATTTCGCTTTTAATTTCTCCTTGTTCGCTGCACGATACGCCGCATTGTTCGCTTTTAATTTCTCCTTGTTCGCTGCACGATACGCCGCATTGTTCGCTTTCATTTTATCAGGGTTCGCTGCACGATATGCTGCTCTATACGCTTTTCGTTTATCACTGTTCGCTGCACGATACGCTGCATAATACACTTTCATTTTATCACGGTTCGCTGCACGATACGCTACATTTCTCGCTTTTTTTTTAGCCTTCAGACGCTCTTCGACCGCCTGTGCTGTTTCGAGCTCTGCACGGGCGTCGACTTCCACGTGGCGTGTGCGATCCATGGCGTGGCGGACACGACTCTCACCTTTCAAATAAGCCATAATATTTTTTTTTTTCGTGTACGATGTCTTTAATAAAACACAACAAAACAAGCTACCTGCGCACGCAGCCGCCATCCCAACCCGAGCACTCACATGATGAACTCGTAGGTGTAGATGCTCGGGATTGCGTTTGTGCCTGGAGATTCGCCGACCTCGGTACCCTCGCTTTTTGCAATACAAAGCGCAATTTTTGTCTTTATTCCAACCATTAGGATCCTACTGGCGCACGCCGACTGACGCCGGCCGCGCCGGCTGACGCCGGCCGCCACGCAAACCCAACCCTCACGCAAACCCAACCCTAACGCAAACTACTCAGCGCGCATGCTCTCAAAGCCGCCTATAACCTCGCGCGCCCGCGCGCGCACCGCGCACACACTGCGCGCCGCTTACGTCTTAAACCGGAACACGTAGATGCTCTTTGGCGCTTGCGGCAAAGGTGTACCCCGCATTGCTGTGGACATAGCGCCTCCCACAGTAATAACATCACCGTTTTTCAACGTCCATTCCTGGACGCGGACGGGAAACTTCATGTTGTCCGTCTTGATCAGCGTACCATTGCCCGGTTTACCATGCTCATTCATCGTCCACTGGCCTTTTGCAGAGTCATACTCGATCCTCAAATGCACACGGGAGACCATTCCTAGTTGATCATTGTGCTCGAGGACGACAACGTTCTTGTCCGGAACTCGCCCGAGCGTCGTTCCCTTTTCGTCCAGTGGGATCTCCGGGAAATCATGTTTGTACCTTTCCGGACCAGCATACTCGAGCCTAGCACGAGCGACAGGTACCGGCGCAGGCTGCAGTCCCTCCTCCTCATCAGTGGTCCGCTGCGAGTCTTCTTCTGCCGCCTGCTCTTTCGCGCGTTCATACATGGTCCGCTGCGAGTCGTCGGGTTCCCCCTGCGCACGTTCATCCATGGTCCGCTGCGAGTCGTCGTCTGGCGCCGCGTCGTCTGCAGCTTTCTGCGCCGCGCCCGCAGCGCCTCCGCCGCCCCCAGCGCCTCCGCCGCCAACCCTCGGTTGGCAAGAAGGTGAGTCTGAGTCCATTGAACGCGAATCCCAGTCTCTATTGAAGGACAGCTCCTGAGGACTCAGGTCTCTTCTCTTGGAAATAAACACTCGCTGGCGTCGGCGTTTAGGCTTAGGCACAAGATCTTCGCCAATACCATCTTCCAAGTCTGCCATGCAAGCCTTTGCCCAGTCCTCATCAGACGCATAATCCACCTTGAGCTTAAGCTTGTGTAAATCGTCAAGAGAAGACCGGATGTTGCGTATGTCATCTTCAAGATCTCGGATGTGTCGCTGAACAGCACTCAGCTCATTCTCGTGTTTGGACTTGAGATCGGCATGTAGACGCTTATTAAGAAGCGCCTGGAGCTCACACTGTCGTTCGCGTTCTCGAGTGAGCTCCTTAGACTTTTTGTCTTCATTACGGTTAAGATTTTTGATCTCAAGTTTGTAATCCAACTCTTTTTGATACAGTTTCTGCTTCTCCATGGCTCGCTTGGTCTGCGCATTTTGCCTTTCCTCCTCTTTGCGCCTCTCTTCCGCCTCTAAGCGTTGGCGCTCCAGTTCTTTTTCGCGCTGCTTGTCCTCCCGGGCATGAGCCTCCTTCAGCTCCGCAAGATAATTCTCACAGCCCATCTGGTTCCTAGGTGGACTCTCGTCGTCAGACATTTTGTTCTACCACTCCGATCTTAAATACGCATGGCAGTCAATGTCGCACTGATATCAAACTTTCGAGCGAACGAGATTATTTTATAGCCACAAAACCGCCCAACCTCCCAATTTAGAGTTCTCGACTTTTTTATTTCGTAAAAAAAGATCATATCAAAAAATAAAACGTCTTTTCTGCCAAGCAATATGCCCGCGCCTCTGCCCGCATGGGCCCCAGAGTGGCCGCAGCTCGCGCCCGCAGGGCCTCCAGAGGACACCCCGCCCGCGCCCGAGCCCCAGCTCGCCCCGGAGGTCCTCCGGCCGCGCGCGCGCGCCATCCTCGCCGCGCGCGACTACGCGCTGCACCGGCGGCACCAGGACCTCTTCCCCGCGCTCTTCGCCTTCGGAGACGTCGTCGAGCTCGAGCTCGCGCCCGGCCCCGCCGCCGCCGCCCCCGCGCGCCTCGGCGTCCCGGCCGTCGTCGTCGACGTCCTCGACGACAACTGGCTGCGCCTCCTCGTGCCCGCGCGCTGGGCCGGCGCGAGCGAGCACCACTTCTTCCACGTGCGCACGTGGAACGTCGCCATGAAGCCCGAGTGGGCCACCGCCTCTCGCGCAGAGCTGCGCGACACGATCTTCGGGAGCTTTGTTCTGTATCTCGCGGTGCTCGCCTCGGCCGCGTTCGAGGACCACGACCTGCAGCACACGTGGCATGTCACCCTCAAGCCTCACCTGTCTGAAGCCATCCACTTCGACCACCCGTGGGACCAGCAGTTCATCTCCGGCATCGATTCGGCAGTCGTGTACTCTTGGGACTGCTGACCCCGCTTGGTACATGAAAAGTGCAGCGTCGCGCGGGACACCGCTGCGACAGGAGCATCACGCAACGCGCGTTCGAACTCTTATTTGTTGCATTTATATATTTCTTGAATCAACGGTGCAAATCCAAAACACAATCCATCTCCGCGCCTAGCAGTGAATCTTCCTGCGGTGCTCGAGCTTCCCGTAGAACACCGCGTTGTACAGCTCGGGCGAGCTGATCTCGAGCACACGCCCCCAGAACTCCCTGCCGACGCCCTGCTGCCGCAGCAGCGCCGTCAGCTCGGGCAGGTTGCGCCACGCAATCGCCTCGCAGGCGCCGCTCGAGTCGAGTATCTCCGGCCACAGCCGCCCGGGCACGTCCGCCAGCGCCTCGGCGACCTGCTCGGGGTCGTCCTGCGCCACAGCTTCCGTGAAGCCTGTAGAGTGCAGGATGTCCGACCACAGCTCCGGGGGCACGCCCGCGAGCGCCCGCGCGACGCGCGCAAAGTTGCGCCGCGCCACCGCCTGCAGCGTCCCGCGGCAGCGCAGCACGTCCACCCACAGCGCGAGCGGCACCCCGCGCAGCCCGCCAATAAGGTCCTCGAAGGCGTCCTCCTGCACCGCCAGGATCAGCGCCTTGGCGCGCAGCAGGGGGGGCCAGCACGCACTCGCGCCCGCGCCCCCGGCGCCAAGAGCACTCACGAGCCGCCCGAAGTTGTCCGCGAAGACGGCCTCGACGGCGCCCGCGGTCGAGAGAATACAGGGCCACTCCTCGGGCGCCACCTCCGCGGCCTGTAGCACCGCGAGCAGCGGGTCGAGGCGGCTCCAGTACACCGCTTCCACGACGGCCGCGCTGCGCAGTATCTCGGTCCAGAGCCCGGGCGGCACATGGCGCGCCTCGAGCGCGCGCTCGGGCTCGCTGCGAGCAAGGCCGCTTGGGCTCCGCAGCGAGCACACGCAGCTCGCAAGCAGCCGCCCAAGGTCCATACACCCGCTGCCGTGTATACCGCGAGCGCGGCGCAGCGCGATTCGAGATGCGCATGAAACGGCATCGACTTTACGACAGGCGGTGCCTGCGGGGCCTCCTGCGGTGCCCGCCCCCGGCGCCCCGCGCAAGCCGCGGCCGCGCGCGGCGCGGCACCGCGACATCCACCGGCGCGTGGTGCGGCGGCTGCACAGCGCGCTCGAGGCGCTCGCTGGCGCGGGCGCGGAGCGCGCGGAGGGCGCCGAGCCCGGCGCGACGATGTCTCCGGAGGACGCGCTGTGCGGATGCACGGCCGCAGTCGAGGAGACGGCTCGCGCGCTGGATGGGGTCCTGCAAACAACGAGGCGCGAGCTGTGCAAATATAAAACGCGGATTTCGTACATCAGAACGTCATCTGCATGGCGATACCAAATGAGATATACGGCAGTAACCAAAAGATCTATAATGATATAAAAGAGTAAATTTACAATGAACAGTACACAACCACATGAGGTGGTGGCGCCTGAAAATGCGTTCGGTTTAACAAGACAACATCTCAGAAGTCCGCATCCGGAATATTTTGTGAAAGATCCTATAGAACACAGCACGGACATGAGCGAAACCCACCACTACAGTCGGGAACCAGAAGTCGTCCGCGGTATCGGCGCCGTCGAGGTGCGCGTGCACCGCCTCGCCGAGGCTCTCGACGGCCTCCTCCAGTGCGTGGCAACGGCGCAGGCTCCAGGACCAGCTCCAGGACCAGCTTCGTTCGGGTTTTCCGCGACGGCGCGCATGCACCTCCTCGCCAAGAATCTCGACCGCCTCATCCAGCGCGTGGCCAGCTCCAGGATCACCTTCGTTCCAGCTCCAGGACCACCTTCGTTCCGGTTTTTTTACGCCGAAATGCCGACGGAGGCTACCTTGAAATACAATGAATGGCCAGACCCCGATGACAACACATTCGAGAAGATCGTCTTCTGCGTGGGCAGGTTCTACTTCGAAGGAACTAACAACTACATCGCCAAGATCAGCATCGTCGGAGAGGCGGCCGCCGAGCTGAAAGTGCGCATCGACGTCGCCGGGTTATTGGACGACCCCGTGAAAATTCGCATTGGTTTCATGCACATTAGCACATACAAGAAACTGTTTTGTTTCGTGGTCGCGCAGGGCTATCCTGATCTCCTGGGCGACCCCATCGGCGACCATATTCAACAGCGTCATTCAGCTCGTTTAACACAGCAACGTTGATAGTTGGCACGTACCAGCACAATTTCGGCGCGACCGCGTGCTTCGAGTGCGCCGCAGGACAGAACACGACGGCGCGCGGGCAGAATTCCAGCAAGGCCTGCGCGCGTCGCGGAGGAGCTCGAGCGCGCGGCGGCGCGGGCGGCGGCGGCGGTGGTGGGCCCGGCGGGCGCGGGCGACGGGTAGGCGGCGCTTTTTTGGATTTGAGGGCGCCGCGGTATCAGTTTAGTGTTTTAATAATAAAGTAAAACACTATACGAGGTTAGCCTCCGCCTCTGCCTTGAGCACATGGCGAGTGGTCCCGCGAGTCTGGGCTCTGCTTTTACGGGCAGGTTGGATCGGGTGAATGTGGGCGCCCTAACTTTCGTAGTGAAATTTGCCCGCGTTTTTGATCACCAAAACTTGTTGTACGATAAGTTTATTGTTAAATAGTTTTTAAAAATAATTGCCCATCACAGCGAATATAGTATGTCCAGAGTTGCCTGTTGTCTTGAAGTAGTCCTCCATTATAGAAAAGGTCAAAATGTTTCTTTATATACGATGTCCTATTCAAGATTTGTTGCTTCAGTTCCTTGACAGTCATGCTCCCTCTCACATAAACTTCACAAATTTGCTCAAAGGGAAAGAAATTTCTCTTAATATAAAGCGATGAACTTCTATTTTCCTCAATTACTGGAAAATCATCACCCCTTGCATCTCCTCCACCGCTTGTCGGGATATTGACAAAGTATGCATTTGCAAGCATGCAGTCTTGCAGTTATATATACAAATTCCAATTTTTAATCTCTATAAGCGCAAAGACTCCTTTATACGACGCCGAATGAAGCCTCAGGCGGCGGGCGTCTCCTGCTTGACTGAGGACATACGCGGTCTAACTTTAGTACGCGGCGTGTCAGGTCACATAATGTCTACGTTGAGCATAATCGCCTGCATACTCTTCCACGAACGCGCATGAATGCGGTGCTGTGGTCGCGTCGTGAATTCAACTGGAAATCGCACAAGTGGAAATAGTTAATGTGTATATTTAAGCGCAATTTAATATGGCAAACACATACGTCGTTGGAAACGACATTAGCGACAGCTCCGTCGCCAGTGGGTGTGTAGAGGTGGCGCTCAACGTGCGCGTGTGGTTTTACGAGGATCCCGGCGAGTACAATCGGTCGATACTCAAAAGAGAGTGGTCCACAATTACGTTAACGAGTGACATGCACCAAGACGATCTCATGAAGGTTGTGGATGCGCGCTATCCGATTGCGCATTGGGGCAAGAATGGCAAAGTTATACTCACGTCGTTTGATGGATCAGATTTTGTGCGCGAGCAGCTCTTCCCAAAGCCGGTGGTCAATACTTATTTCGAGCGAGGTTTCGGACTTCGAAGCGAAATACTAGAGTATGAAGATGACGCGCAGACAGCGAGGCAGGTGCTCCGCAGTGTGCAGTTGTTGGCGATAAGGACAGGCAAATACACCGAGGGGCGGTCGTGGACGCTCGACATAACAGGGGATCACAGTGATTGGTAATGGTGTACTTTGATTTAAGCGGATTTGCGACAGAGTTTGCTTTTATTATGCTCGCCTCAGGCGGCGGGCGGCGGCGCGCCGCGCGGGGCCTCGCGCAGAGCGCGGCGGGCGGGCGCGGCGCAGACGTCGCCCGCGAGGATCTCGAGGTACTCGTGGACAAAATATAACTTTGTTTTGTCGTTGAGGATCACGGAATATTAAACGCACTCGCTGCATGTACACACACCTCATGGTGCTCATGCTGCCTGTGATACTCATGCCCATGATCCTTGCGATCGTGTCCTGCGGCGCGCGACACTGCTTGCCGGAAATCATAGACACCTAAGTTGATATTTATAAAAAAAACCATACAAAAATAGAAAGAACAGTAGTGAAATTGGTGAAGTCCGAGATTTCCGCTGTCGACGTGGAATGCCCGGCACGATCCGCGAGGAGTTCATGAACACCGGCCCCGGGGCGCCGCCGGCCGACCAGGACAGCATGAGCGCGGAGGAGCGCGGCCGCCGCAATTTCGAGCGCATGATGCGCTTATTCTTCCCGGCGTCGGCGCGCGCCGCCGCGGCAAAGCCCGCGCAGGCCGGCTAGCCACCGCGCTCCAAGCGCTGTGCGCTCGAAGCGCTGCGCGCTCGAAGCGCTGCGCGCTCGAAGCGCTGCGCGCTTGCGCCGCGCTTTCTGCGCCGCGCGGCGAAAGCGCGAGGCGCGCTCGCTTCCTATTAAAGACGCGCCGAACATGCTCCCGGCGCTGCGCCTCTGCGCGCGCGCGGCCGCGTGCGCGGGCCTCGCGCTCTGGCCGTTCCTGCCACTGCCTCCAGGGCAGCGCCCGCTGCTGGCGCCGTCGGCGCTGCCCTGGAGGCAGTGGCAGGAACGGCC
>Ga0255108_1000108_pt1 | contig 24906 bp, 16 predicted proteins | sample Law_Miss_RepA_8h_FD_188469 | JGI IMG/M metagenome (GOLD analysis project Ga0255108, IMG submission 188469) | Freshwater microbial communities from St. Lawrence River, New York, United States - Law_Miss_RepA_8h | ecosystem: Environmental > Aquatic > Freshwater > River | place: USA: New York... | reverse complement strand
GGGAGGAGTTCCGGGGCCGTGAGCCGCGGAACGGGGAGCGCCCGTCGGGCGATCCGTCCGGCGGGCTCAGCGCCCGAGAATGGTAATCTTCGCGAAAATCCGGATACGACCGGCCGCGGAGCGGGGGGAGGTCGTGGACTGGGCCGGGGGCTTCATTGCGAAAGACCGACTCCAAGGCGGGCCGGGGGCGGAGTCAAAGGGAAAGGCGGGGCGGACCGCTCCGGACTCGCCAAAAGGGCGGGAAATGACAAGGTTTGGCCCATGCGAAGCTTGGCACCGCTACTGCTGCTCCTCACGGGGCTAGTCCCGTTGCGCGCCCAATGGCAGATTTTCGCCGAGAAACTGCCCGGCCCGGGGACTTGGGCCAGCTTCCGCCTAGAGACCCTCCGCGAGGGTAAAGTCGCGTCTACGGGCGACCTCCGCTTCTCCGTGCGGCCCGGCCGCGAAGTCGACGGCAAGCCGCACGTCTGGTTCACCATCGAGCCGGTGATGTGGCTCGGTTCGCGGGAGCGCGCCCCCTTGCGCCTGCTGGTCCGGCCGGACATGGAGCGCGCCGCCGCCAGCCGACTGATCGAGAACGCCGCCGAGATCGTCTTCTCGAACCCGGTGAAGGGAGCCTACCACATGACGCGGGACGACATCGCCTGGGTGTCCAACTGGGCGAACCTGCGCTACACGAGCGACCTGACCTTGGACGACCCCGCCGCCGAGAAGCTCGAGCTATCCGGCCAGTCGTTTGCCTGCGAACGACTGCGGATGGTGGCGACGACGGTGACGGACCCGCCGATGGTCTCCAAACAGACAATCGTATTCACGGGACGGGTCTGGCGTAGCGACGCGTCCGCCTTCGGCGTGGCCCGCGCCGAGTGGGAGGAGAAGACGACGAAGGGGTCGGACCAGAAGGTCGAGACCAAGCGGCTGACCTGGCTCGGCCAAGGCAAGGAGACGCCTCCGAAGGACCCGGTGGAGCGCGGCAAGGAATTCTCGGTCTGGCGCCTGATCTTCAACCGCTGACGTCCGACCGCCCAAAGAACCAGCCCGACCGAGGAATCGGCCGGGCTGGCGGGAAGTGGTGGCCTGAGTCGGAATCGAACCAACGACACGACGCTCTTCAGGCGTCTGCTCTACCAACTGAGCTATCAGGCCAAATAAACTAGGGTTCGAAGGTGACCAAAGACCCCCTGCCCTGTCAATCCGACAAGGAAGGGGCCCGGAAACCGCCTCAGAAGCTGAATTTCCAAGCCGACAGGCGGCGCTGGACCTCGGCGATGACCTCGACCTCGCCGGCTTCACCCTGGTCGGAGACGAAGGTGACGGAGAAGCGGACGAACGCGCCGCAATCATCCCAGGGCACGGTCGAGATGAGGTGCTCGGTGATCATCCACTGCGAGAAGGCTTCGCCGGAGTCGAAGGAGACCGTGCCGGACGGGCCGGTGGCGGACTTCGGGGCGGGCATGTAGAGGAAGAAGCCGGCGCCGGGCTTGCGCACCTGGAAGCCGAGCTGGGCGAGCACGCCGACAAGTTTGTCCATGCGGCGGGAATACTTGGCGGCGATGGCCTTCGGGATGGAGACCTCGTCGAGACCGGCGGCGCCGGCCTTCTGGATGCCGAGGAACTGGCCGGAGTCGGAATTATCCTTCACGTCGCCGTAGGCGCGGACGAGCAGCGCGTTGCCGGCGACGAAGCCGATGCGCCAGCCGGTCATGTTGTGGCTCTTGGAGAGCGAGTGCAGCTCGAGGGCGACGTCCTTCGCGCCCGGGACCTGGAGGATGGAAAGCTGCTCGGCGCCGAAGTGCAGCGAGCCGTAGGCGGCGTCCTGGATGACGACGAGGTTGTGCTGCTTGGCGAAGGCGACGACTTCCTCGTAGAACTTGCGGGTGGCGCAGGCGCCGGTCGGGTTGTTCGGGTAGTTGATGACGAGCACCTTGGCCTTGGCCAGGATGTCCGCGGGGATCGACTTGAGGTCGGGCAGGAAATGGTTCTCGGCGGTGAGCTTCAGGTTATGCACGAGGCCGCCGTAGTACTTGGCGTGCGTGCCGAAGACCGGGTAGCCCGGGACGGTCATGAGGACGTAGTCGCCGGGGTTGATGAGGCAGGCCGGCAGGATCGAGAGCGCGGCCTTGGAGCCGATCGAGTGGAGGACCTCGGTGTCCGGGTCGACGGTCACACCGAAGAGGTTCTGCATGTAGCGCGCCGCGGCCTGCTTGAAGTCCCCGCCGCCGTTGTCGGCGTAGCCGCGGTTCTCGGGCTTGGCGGCCTCCGTCTGGAGCGCCTTGACCACCATCGGGAAAGCCATCTCGTCGGGCTCGCCCACGCCGAGGTCGATCAGGGCCACGTCGGGCTTGGCCTTCTTGGCGGCGGCCTTGGCGCGCTTGATCTTCTCGAACTTGTAGATGGCGGTCGACTTGCCGTAGTTGGCCCCGCCGATGCGTTCGGCGAAGAGCTGCTGGATGTAGGACTCGGACATGGTGATGAGGCCTTGAAAAAGCGGGGGAAACGCCGGATGGCAAGCGGACTCCGCCCCGGGGCTTGCCCCGCCCCGCCGGCCCGTCCACCCTAGGCCATGGAAACGAACGACCAGGCCGGGAAAGCGCGGCCGGACGGCCATGGCAGCCTCGCGATGTTCCTCGGGCTGGGCGGGCTGACCCTGCTGGTCGGCGGGCTGGGCGCGTTGGCGACCGCGCGCGGCGTCGCGGACTGGTACCCCACCCTGGTCAAACCCTCCTTCAACCCGCCGAACGGGGTCTTCGGACCCGTGTGGACGACGCTCTACCTGCTCATGGCCACCTCGATGTGGCTGGTGTGGAAGTCACCCAGCCCCCTCCGCAAGGTCACTAAACTGACCTTCTTCGGGATGCTCAGCGTCAACGCGCTCTGGTCGCTCCTCTTCTTCGGGATGCACCTCCCCGGCCTCGCGCTCGTGGACCTGCTGCTCTACCTCATCCTCCTGACGCTCTGGTACCGCCAGCTGCGCGCGCAGGACCGGCTCGCCGCCCGGCTGCAATGGCCGCACCTCGCCTGGGTCGGCTTCGCCGGCGCGCTCAACGCGTCGATCTGGTGGCTGAACCAATAAGAAGGCCCCGGGAACCGGGGCCTTCGTGACGGACTGGCGGACGCCTTAGTCGGCGAGCTTCGTCCAGCGGGCGTTGCCTTTGGAAGACTTCACCGCGGCCTCGATGAAGGCCATACCGGTGACGCCGTCGTCGATCGACGGGAAGTCGTAGCCGGCCTTCGGGGCCTTGCGGCCTTCGAGACGGTCGGTGATGGCTTCCGCGGCGGCGCGATAGATGTTCGCGAAGGCTTCGATGAAAGCTTCGGGGTGGCCGAACGGCGTACGGCTATACTTCTTGCAGGCTTCGCCGTTGTAGGAGTTGCCGCGACGGTGCGTCTGGCGGGGCTGGTCGAGATACTTCACGATCAGCTCATTCGGATGCTCCTGATGCCACTCGAGGGAGGCCAGCGTGCCGTAGACGCGAATGTTGAGGTTATTCTCGTCGCCCGTGGAGATCTGCGAGGCGTGCAGGACGCCCTTCGCGCCACCCTTGTAGCGAACGAGCATGTTGGCGTCATCATCCAGCAGACGGCCCGGGATGTAGGTGCTGAGGTCAGCGGCGATCTCTGCGATTTCGAGACCGGTGACATACTGGACGAGATTCTCGGCGTGCGTACCGATGTCGCCGACGCAGTTCGAGACGCCGGAGCAGTTCGGATCCATGCGCCAGTTGGCAATCTTCTGGATCTTGCCGGACTGGAGGGCGCCGATGGCGTAGCCCTGCGGGTATTCGACCAGGACCTTGTTGATTTTGCCGAGCTTGCCGGCGGCCACGAAGTCGCGGGCTTCCTTGACCATCGGGTAACCGGTGTAGTTATGGAGCAGCGCGAAGACCAAGCCGCTCTTCTTGACGACGGCGCGGAGTTTCTTGCCCTCGGCGAGGGAGAACGCCAGGGGCTTCTCGCAGATCACGTGAATGCCGGCCTCAAGGAAGGCCTTGGCTACGGGGTAGTGCATGTCGTTGCGGGCGACGATCGATACGAAGTCGATGCGGTCGCCCAGCGGGCGCTTAGCCTCGGCCTTGGCCATCTCGGCGTACGAGGCATACACGCGGGCGGGGTCGAGGCAGAAGTCCTGGCCAGACAGGCGAGACTTATCGGGGTCCGAGGAGAACGCGCCGGCGACGAGCTCGATCTTGCCGTCGAGGGCCGCGGCCATGCGATGCACGCCGCCGATGAAGGCGCCGCGACCACCGCCGACCATACCCATACGGAGTTTACGATTAAGGGATGCCATAGGTGTAGTGATTAGAGGGAGATGGGCTTGCCGGACTTCGCGGAAGCGTAGATGGCGTCGATGACCTGCATCAGGCGGTAGGCCTGCTCAGGCGTATTCAGCGGCTTCGCGCGGCCTTCGATGGCCTCGATGAAGTTCGCGGCGGAAGCGATGCGGCCCATGTCTTCGCACGCCGGCGTGACGATGGCGCGGTTCACGCTATTGCCGTTTTCCTGGACGTAGAGCTCACAGGTATCGATCGCGGTGTTGTCGAGGCCGTCGATGCCGAAGAGGCGCTCGACCTTGCCGCCGGCCTTGGTGCCCTGGAAGACGACGGAGACTTCCTCGCGCTTGACCATCTCGGCCCAGGAGACCTGCAGGGTCAGCACCTGGCCGGTCTTGAAGGTCACGAAGCCGTGCGCGGCGTTCTCGACGTCGGTGACGCCGCCGACGCGGTCCGGGATGCCCCAGGGACCCTTGAAAGACTTGTCCTCGATGAAGTCGTTGAAGGTCTGGCCGAGGACGTGCGCCGGCTCGGGGTAGCCCATGAAGTACATGGCGAGGTCGACCATGTGCAGCAGGTCGATGAGCGGGCCGCCGCCGGAGAGCTCCTTGGTGGTGAACCAGCCGCCGAAACCCGGGATACCGGTCCGACGGATCCACTTCGCCTGGGCGGAGTTGATCTTACCGAGCTGACCCTGCTCGACATACTTCATCATCGCCTGCGACTCAGGGCGGGCGCGGTTGTTGAAATTGAACATCACGTGCTTACCCGACTTCTTGGAGGCGGCGGTAATCTCAAGGACCTCGGGAGCGCTGAGCGCCGGCGGCTTCTCGCAGAACACATGCTTGCCGGCGTTAAGGCACTGGATGGCGAGCGCGGCGTGGAACTTGTTCGGGACAATGACGCTGACGGCGTCGAGGTCCTGGTGGGCCGCGAGCATGGCGTCGACGGACTCGTAAGCATGCGGAATACCCCACTTCGTGGCGGCCTTCTGGGCGGCGCCCGGTGCGGGATCCGCGACCGCGATGATTTCCGCGCCGGCCTGCTTGAAGCCAGCGGCGTGGTACTGGAGCATGCCACCTGCTCCGATGACGCCTACTTTGGTTGCCATGATGGTGGATCGCGGGTTCGGGGTTACTTCTTGGCCTTCTGCTTGGCCTTGTCGAAGGCGGCGTCGAAGGCGACCTTGTTGGTCGGGAAGGCGAGGCGCTTCACGAAGGCGCAGGATTCGGTCGCGCCGTGGAAGCGGTCCATGCGGCCGTCCTCCCACTCGACGGAGAGCGGGCCGGCGTAGCCGATGTCGTTGAGGGCGACGATGACGTCCTCGAAGCGGATGTCGCCGCGGCCGACGGAGCGGAAGTCCCAGGCGCGGCGCGCGTCGCAGAAGTCGGTATGGCCGCCGAAGACGCCGACGGTGCCGTCGCCGTGGCCCCACCAGACGTCCTTCATGTGGGCGTGGTGGATCTGCTTGCCGAAGGTGCGGATGAACTTCACATAGTCGACGCCCTGGTAGCCGAGGTGGCTCGGGTCGTAGTTGAAGCCGAAGCGCTTGTGGTGGCCGACGGCCTCGAGGGCGCGCTGCGCGGAGGCGATGTCGAAGGCGATTTCGGTCGGGTGGACCTCGAGGGCGAAGTAGACGTTATGCTTCTCGAAGGCCTCCAGGATAGGCTTCCAGCGCTTGGCGAAATCATCGTAGCCCTTCTGCAGGAACGCCTGGTTGGTGGGCGGAAAGGCGTAGAGGGCGTGCCAGATGGAGGAGCCGGTGAAGCCGTTCACGACGACCTTACCCGAGCCCTTCGGCTTCTTGGCCATGTAGGACTTGCCGGCGTCGAAGAACTTGCGGGCGGCCTCGGCGGTGAGGGCCATCTCCTTGGCGGCGCGCTGGCGCACCCCTTCCGGCTTGCCGTCGCCCCAGACGTGGGCGGGAAGGATGGACTGGTGGCGCTCGTCGATGTTGTCGCAGGTGGCCTGGCCGACGAGGTGGGAGGAGATCGCCCAGCAGCCGAGATCATGCAGCGCGAGCTGCGCCCAGAGGGATTCGACGTAGCCCTTCTCCTTCACCGCGCGGGTGACGTCGAAGTGGTCGCCCCAGCAGGCGAGTTCGACGCCTTCGTAGCCCATGGCTTTGACCTTGGGCAGGAGTTCGGCGATCGGGAGGTCGGCCCACTGGCCGGTGAAGAGGGTGACAGGACGCTGGGACATGGTGGTGCGGGGGTGAGCCGACAATGTCAGCCCATCACCCGCCTTTGTTCAAGCGGGCAATGCGGGAAAGCGGTCGAAACCCACCCTTCAGGCCAAGGCTTGGGCGAGCTGCGCCTCGAGGGCGTCGTAGGCCGCCCGGAGAGCCGGGTTCGGCAGGACGACCCCGGGGGCCGGGGCGCAGAAAACCGCTTCCAGATCGGCCATCTTGGCCCCGCAAGCCCCCTCGGCGGCACGCAGGGCGGCACCTAGGGCAGCGGAGTCGGAAACGGCCAGACGGAGCACCGGGGCACCGAAGACATCGGCGAAGATCTTGGCGACGGAAGGATTCTCGGAAGCGCCACCGGTGAGCAAGAGCTGCGTGGTCGGCGTGCCGACCCAGCGGCTGTGCAGGCGGAGGCTGAGCGCCTGACCTTCGACGGCGGCGCGCGGAAGCGAAGCCTGGGTGGCGGGGGCGCCGAGGGCGATGCGACCGGCGGGTCGGCGCGGGGTGATTTCCGCCTCCTCCATCGGGAGTACGGCGGAGACGGCGGCCGGAGACGCGTCGACGGCAGCGGAGAAAGCAATCCAATCGGCGTGACCGCATTCGCGGCGGATGGCCTCGCGGGCGAGCGAGCCGTTGCGCACGCAGACGAGGCTCATGCTCCCACCCATCGGATTACCAAAAGCGTGCCCAAGTCCGGCGGAGTCGGTGCGGATGCCTTCGATCGCGGCGAAGAGCGTGTCGCTCGTGCCAAGGCTGATGACGACCTTGCCGGGCTTCGAGGCGCCCATGCCGACGAGACTGGAGGGATTATCGCCGGTGCCGATGACGACCCGGCACTTCGGCGAGAAGCCGTGACGGGCGACGAAGTAGGCGGAGATGCCGCCGGCCACGGTCGCACCGGGGCGCACGGGCGGGAGCTTCGCGGCGAGGTCCGGCGCGGTCGCGGCGAGCGCGGGCGGAGCCCAGTCGCCCGTCCGGATATCCATCAGGTTCATGCCGGCACCATCACCCGTGTCGATCGCGGCGTCCTTGCCGGCGAGCACCGAAGCAAAGAAGGAAGAAACCAGGTGGACGCGCTTGGTCTTGGCCCAGGCGGCGGGTTCGAGCTTGGCGAAGCGGCGGATTTGCGGGCCGGTGAAACGCTGCGTGGCGACGGAGCCGGTGAGATCGCAGACCGCCTGGTCGCCACCGAGGACGGCGGCGATTTCGGCGCATTCGGCCGACGTGGAAGAATCCATCCAGATCGGCGAGGAGCGACGGGAGAGGACCGGTGCAATCTTGGCGGACAGCGATGTGGCGCGATTTCCGTCGGCGAGCGCGGCTTCGTAGCCGGCGGCGAGGTACACGCTGCCGTGCTGCTGACCGGAGACCGAGACCGCGTCGACCTGCGAGAGGTCCGTCAGTTTCGCGAGGCGGTCGAGCGCGAGCTCGAGACCATCCAGCCAGAGGAGCGGATCGGCGTGTACTTCGCCGCCCTGCCCTCCGCGGATAAATCCTTCCGGATGTCCGCGCGCAGGGAAGTCGGCGCCGAACGCCGCACGGGCGCGGGCGACCGTCGTGCCTTTTGCCGTATCCAGCACGAGCGCCGTCGCGCTCTGCGTGGACAGGTCCAGACCCAGGACGATCGCCATCGCCTCAGCGGATGTACTCGTTGATCAGGTTCTCGAGCATCTCCTGGCGGCCGGACGCGAGCGTCGGTGCCTTGATGCCCTGGGCGTAGGCGTCGAGCTGGGCGAGGGTGACCTTGCCGGATTCGACCTTCTTGCCGATGCCGCTGTCCCAAGAGGCATAGCGGTTCGAGACAAACTTAGCCATCTTGCCGTCCTTCATGATTGCGTGGGCGATCTTGAGGCCGCGGGCGAAGGCGTCCATGCCGCCGATGTGGGCGTGGAAGAGGTCGACCGGCTCGTGCGATTCGCGACGACGCTTGGCGTCGAAGTTAAGGCCGCCCTTCGTGAGGCCGCCCATCTTGAGGATGCGCAGCATGATGTTCGTCGTGAGGTAGAGGTCGGTCGGGAACTGATCGGTGTCCCAGCCGACGAGCGTATCGCCGCGGTTGGCGTCGACCGAGCCAAGGGCGTTCGCACCGATCGAGACTTCCATCTCATGCTCCATCGTGTGGCCGGCGAGCGTGGCGTGGTTGGTCTCGAGGTTCAGCTTGAAGTGCTTCAGGAGGCCGTATTCGCGGAGGAAGTTAAGGCAGGCGGCCGCATCGGAATCGTACTGGTGGGTCGAGGGTTCGCGCGGCTTGGGCTCAATCAGGAACTGGCCCTTGAAGCCGATCTTCTTCGCATGGTCGACGGCGAGGTGCAGGAGCGCGGCAAGGTGGTCGAGCTCGCGCTTCATGTCGGTGTTGATCAGCGTGGCGTAGCCTTCGCGGCCGCCCCAGAAGACGTACCCTTCACCGCCGAGGGCCTTGGTGGCCTCAAGCGCGTGACGGACCTGGCTGGCGCCGTAGGCAAACACATCGGCATTGGGCGAGGTGCCCGCGCCCTGCGCGTAGCGCGGGTGGGAGAAGAGACAAGCCGTACCCCAGAGGAGCTTCTTGCCAGTGCCCTTCTGGAAGGCCTTCAGTTCCTTGGTGACGCGAGCGAGGTTCGCATGCGTCTCGGTGAGGGTCTTGCCTTCAGGGGAGATGTCGCGGTCATGGAAGCAGTAGAAGTCGATCTGGCACTTCTGGAGGAACTCAAAGAAGACCGGGATGCGGCGCAGAGCGTTGTCGAGGGAATCGGAGCCATCATCCCACGGCATGAGGGCGGTGCCGGCGCCGAACGGGTCGGAGAGGCTGTTACGCATCACGTGCCAGTAGGCCGCGGCGAAGCGCAGGTGATCCTTCATCTTCTTCCCGCCGATCTTCTCGTCCGGGTTGTAGTGCTTGAAGGCGAACGGGTTCTTGGACTTCGATCCTTCGAACTCGATGACCGGGACATTAGGGAAGTGCGACATGACTTATAGGAGTGAGGGCTCTGACATTGGAGTTCGTCCCCAGTCTGCCAAGAAAGGAATGGCTCTGACCTATGAACAAAACGACGGGCGGGGAGCCCGCCGACAACTGCGCCTTGCGCCTTCGGCCGACCAGCCTAGGGTGACGGCATGGAGGTCGTCCACACCATCCCCGAACTACGCGCCGCGGTCGCCCGCGCCCGGCAGACCCACCGGACCGTCGGCCTTGTGCCGACGATGGGTTGCCTGCATGAAGGGCACCTCGCCCTGATCCGCCGGGCGAAAGCCGAAACCGGCTATGTCGTCGTCTCAATCTTCGTGAACCCGACCCAGTTCGGACCGAACGAGGATTTCGCCAAGTACCCCCGCACGCTCGCCGACGACTGCGCCGGGTGCGCCACCGCAGGGGCCGACCTCGTCTTCGCGCCCGCAACCGAGGACTTCTACGCGCCCGGCGCCTCGACCTGGGTCGAAGAAACGTTCGTGACCGAGGGTCTTTGCGGAGAGTTCCGTCCGGGGCACTTCCGCGGCGTCACGACGGTGGTCGCCATGCTCTTCAATGCCGTCCAACCCGACGTCGCGGTCTTCGGCCGGAAGGACCTGCAACAGCTCGCCGCCCTGCGCCGCATGGTCCGCGACCTGCTCTTCCCGCTCCGGATCATCGCCCATGAGACGGTCCGCGAAGCCAACGGCGTGGCGATGAGTTCGCGGAACCGCTACCTTTCGGCCGCGGACTTCGCCAAGGCGACGGCCATCCCGGCCGCCCTCGCCGTGGCCCAGGCCTTGGTCGCCACTGGGGAACGCGACGCCGGCCAGGTCCGGTCCGCGGCCCTTGCCCGCCTCGCGGCGGAACCCGCCCTCCGCCCCCAGTATTGCGAGGTGGTGGACGCGGAGACCTTGCGACCGGTGGACCAAGTCACCCCGGGCCGGACGGTCCTGGCGGTGGCCGGCCACCTCGGGGCGACCCGCCTAATCGACAACGCCGACCTCGGTTGAGCCGAAAAAGGCGGCAAGTCCCCTTGCGGGCTTCCCCGGGCCGACCAGACTGAAGGCCATGGGACAACACGCCTACAAGAACGACCTCGTGAAGCCGTGGCGTAAACCGCTGTCCGAACAGCTGGTCGCCGACCTAGCCTACGTCCCGGATGGCCCGCTCCTCGCGCTAGCGAGCAAGACCCCGGGAGGCTGGAGCCACCGGAAGCCGTTCCTGCAGAACGCCCGCCGACTCTTCCAGGCCCGGCACGCCCTGCTCGCGGCGGATTTCGCCGCCGTGGCCGACGAACTGCCTTGGATGCCGGCGCTGCTGAAGCTCGACAAGGCCGTGCTGCTCGCCCACCAGGACGAACTCGCCGGCCTTCTGGGCGGCCCGCGCACCGCGCTGCTCTGCCTCCTCCGTTCCGCACGCGCCGAGGACAAGGAGTCCGCGATCCCGGCGGAAGTCTTCGCGAAGCATGCCGCCACCGGCAAGGTCGTCGCGGCGAAGCCCGACGCCAAAGCCCTGCGCCAGTGGCTCCAGAAGGTCGGTGCGCCGGCCGCGGAGCCCGGCGGCGAACCGGAGGCCGAACCCAGCCTCGACCCCGCGGTGCAGAAACTGAAGCAGGAGATCGACCGGCTCGCCACCGCGCGCGAGAACGAGCTCCGCAACGAACGCCGCCACCACGCGCACCTCCTCGCCGAACGCGACGCCCGCCTCGCCGCGATGGAGGCCGCCGCGGCCCAGGCCAAGGAGGTCCAGGCCCTGCAATCGGCCGGCCAGGAGGCCGCGACGCAAGCGCTGCAATCCCGCCTGACCATGGCCGAGGCCGAGGTCGCCCGACTCAAGGATGAGCTGGCCCAGGCCCGCGAACACGTCACCCGCAAGGCGCGCGAAATCGCCGAGGCGTTGCTGTCCGAGGAACTCCGTCCGTGGTTCACCGACGCGCGCAAGCTGCGCGATGCCTCCGAGGAGGTCGCGAAGGTCCGCCAACTGACGGCGGAGACCGTCGAGAAGGTGCGCAAGGCGCAACGCGACGCCGACCCGTTCCTCGCCAAGGAACATGAGTTGCGCCAAGCGATCCCGCAGATGGAGGAGATGCTGAAGCTGCTCCGACGCTACCAACGGACCGCGGGGAGCGTCCTGCCCGAGGTCATCGCGATGGAAAAGCGCGTCACGGACCACATCGAGAAGGTGCGCTACGAGCTGGAACGGCGCGACCTGCCTTCCGACCCTTTCCTGGAACGCATCTCGGCGAAGATCAACGGAGCGGAGAACGCGGAGCTCCGGGCCATCGAGGCCGCCCTCGCGGCGGCCGAGCAGTCCGGCCTGGTCGATTCCCGGCACGCCGACCTCTACCGCGGCGACATCCACCGGCGCCGCTCGCTGTTGGCGGATCAGCGTTACCACGAGCAGAAGCAGTCGGGGCCGGTCGCCTTGCTCGAACGCGCCGTCGCCTTGGGCGAACCCGCGCGCCTCGGCCTCGACGCGAACAATTTCGCCTGCCTCCAGCAGGCTTACCTCGGCCTGAAACTCGGGTCGAAGCGCAACGCGCAGGGCGATGTGCGCCTGCTGCTCGATCCGGTGGCCCGCCAGAAGGTGGTCAACTTGATGGAGAAGTTGGCCCAGGAAGGCTCAGGGTTGCTCATCTGGACCAGCTTCGATGGACAAAACTCCAACCTGCGGGTCGAACACCCGCGGCTCAAGGCGACCTTCAGCCGAGCAGGCGCGAAGGCCGACCACGACCTGATGGACCTAGTGGCGAAGGACCGTTCGTCCGAGGGGCCTTGGTTCATCGTCTCCGACGACGCCGAGGTGCGCGACGCCTGCACGCGGCAAGGGGCCTTCACCCTGAGCAACGAGGCCTTCGTGCGATTGCTCGTCGGCCGCGGGCTGCGCCCCTGAACGAAAAAGGCGCCCCGTGGGGCGCCTCCTCGGACCCTCGCGGGCGGCTTACTTGGCGGCGGGCTTCTTCGGCGCGGGCGCGGGCGCGGCCACCGGCTCGGGGAGGACGCCGGCGAAGGCCTCCGCCTTGAGCCCCTTGTGGAACTGGTTGAAGGAGTACTTGCTCGGCTTCCACTCGACGAGCGGGGTGGCGTCGGCGGCGGCCGGGACGTCGAGCTTGAGGCCCCAGAAGACGCCGTTGATCAGGAGGCGACGGAGCGACTCGTCCTTGAGGTCGCTGGCGGAGGCCATGGTGGTGGTGAGGATGCGGTTGACGGTGCCGGCCTCGTTCTTGAGTTCGCGGGTCCAGGCGACGGCCATGGCCGGCTCGTTGATGCCCTGCTCCTGCTTGTCGGTCGCGCGCTTCTTGCGGCGCTCGCTCGGCGGGCTCTTGGGATCCATGTCCTTGAGGACCACGCCACGCAGGAGCACCTGGGCGTCGGCGGGCGGGTAGGCCTCATAGACGTCGGTGTCGCCGAAGATGCTGGTCACGCCATTGAGGAGCGGGCTCTTCTCGGCGCCCGGCTCGACGGCGGTGCGCGTCGCCTCGCCCTTGTGGTTGCCCCAGTGGCTCACCCAGGTCTCGCCGAGCACGTTCTTGCCGAAGCCACCCTTGCTGTTCCAGTTGTAGGCGGCGAAGGGGCTTTCCTTCGGGATGCCGGCGAAGGCATGGGTGCTGGTGCGGGTGGCCACGATCGGTACGCCGCGCTTCACGGCGGCGTCGAACTTGGCGAGGGCCGGCTCGTTCCACTTACGGAAACGCAGGCCGAGCACGAGGGCGTCCGCCCCATCGAGGGCCTCGGGCTTGCCCAGCGAGGCGCCGTTGTTCGGGTTGATGGTGCCGTCCGCGTCATGGGAAAAAAGGACGACGCAATGGAAACCATGGCGCTCCGCGAGAAGGCGGGCGAGCATCGGCATGGACTCCTCGGAGCGATACTCCTCGTCGCCGGCCAGGAGGACCACCGTCTTGCCGGCGCCGGGGCCCTTGCCGCCGGGGAAGTCGAGCCAGCCGGGGCCGGAGGTGAAGGTCTCGGCTGCGGTGAGCGAGAGCACGCAGAGCGTGGCGACCAGGAGGGAGAGGAGGCGTTTCATGGGGTGGTGAGAGGAGAAAAGTAGGCGGGCGGCAGGAGGCTTTCAAGCGCCCTGTTCTGCCAAATACCCCCCTATTTCCGGCGGTCGTCCGGCCGCTTGGGCGGCGGCGCCAACGGGTCCGGGCGCAAAGTCTCGGTCCGCCCGTCGGAATAGGTCGTGACCCGGTGGCCCAACGCGTCGATGCGGGTCGTGGCCGAGGTGCCGTCGGAGAAACGCGTCTCCACGTGGCCGAGGGCGTCCACGCGGGAGCTCGCGGTGACGCCGTTGGAGAAACGCGTGGTCGTCGAGCCGAGCAGGTCCGGGCGGCTCTCGGCGGTGATGCCGTTCGAGTAGCGCGTGCTGACGCCGCCGAGCGGATCGACGCGGGAGGAAGCGGTCACGCCGTTGTCGTAGCGGACTTCGCGGCGACCCAGGGCGTCGACGCCGGATAAGCCCGCGGTGGGCAGGCGACCGCTCCAAGGGTCGCGGTGCGCCGCGGCGGCCGCGGGGGTCAAGGGCCGGACAGCTTCACCGTCGGACACGATCGAGACGGGGGCGGTCGCCACCCTGGGAGCGGCACGGACGGCGGCGGCGAGAGATGCGTGAGGCCGGACGGGTGCCGCGGGCGCGTCGCCGCGGGCGGCCGGCGCAAACGCGCCGGCGGATGGTGGGAGCATCTCGACGGGCGCAGGGCCCAGGGTCCTCGCCAGCAGGAAGCACGCGAGGACCGCGAGGACGAGCAGGAGAAGAAGACGACCCACCCGGACAGTATCGTCGGGCGGCGACGCCGTCACAACCCCAGAAAACAAACGGGGCGGACGTCTCGCGACATCCGCCCCGGAGCCTCGCGCCGAGGGCGCTTAGGCAATGACCTTCTCGACCACCTTACCGAAGTTGTCGGTCAGGCGGAAGTCGCGGCCGTTGTAGCGGTAGGTGAGCTTCGTGTGATCGAAGCCGAGCAGGCGCAGGATGGTCGCGTGGAGGTCGTGGATGTCCACGCCATCGGAGGCGACCTGGGAGCCGATCTCGTCGGTCTCGCCGTAGTGCATGCCGCCCTTGACGCCGCCGCCCGCCATCCAGCAGCAGAAGGCCTTGGCGTGGTGGTCGCGACCGGAGTTCTGGTTCACGCGGCCCGGGGTGGTCGGGGTGCGGCCGAATTCTCCCCCCCAGATGATCAGGGTCTGGTCGAGCAGGCCGCGCTGCTTGAGGTCGGCGATGAGCGCCGCCGCCGGCGTGTCGATCGCGCCGCCGGTGCGGGCGGCCGAGGTGAAGATGTTGGTGTGGTGGTCCCAACCGCCCGCGTCCACCTGGACGAAGCGGACGCCGCGCTCGACGAGGCGGCGGGCGCAGAGCAGCTTGGCACCGAGGTCGCTCTTACCGTAGGCGTCGCGGGTCTTCTGCGACTCCTTGGAGATGTCGAACGCGTCGGTCGCGGCGGTCTGCATGCGGAAGGCGAGTTCGAAGGACTCGATGCGGGCCTCCAGCTGCTCATCCTTCTGCACGGTCTGCATGTGGCGCTCGTTGAGCTGGCGGACGAGGTCGAGCTGCTTGCGCTGGGCCTCCTCGGTCGTGAACTCGCTCTGGAGGTTGGCGATCACCTTGTTGGCCGGGGCACCCGGACGGAAGGAGGTCTTCGCGCCCTGGAAGATGGAGGGGAGGAAGGCCGACTGGCGGCCGTCGGCGCCGCCGCCGAGGCTGACGAAGCCCGGGAGGTCCTGGCTCTCGGTGCCGAGACCGTAGAGCACCCAGGAGCCGAGGCAGGGCTTGGTGAGGATCGCCGAGCCGGTGTGCATCAGCTTGGCGGCCGGACCGTGGGCCGGCAGGTCGGAGTGCATCGAGCGGATGACGCACATCTCGTCGGCCTGCTCCTGGAGCTTCGGGAAGATCTCGGAGATCTCGAGGCCGGACTTGCCGCACTTCTTGAACTCGAAGGGCGTCGGGAAGATCACGCCACCCTGGCCGGAGGCGGTCTTCTCGGCGAAGGCCTTCATGCCGGGCTTGTAGTCGAAGGTGTCGAGGTGCGAAGGGGCGCCGCCCGCGAAGATGTGGATGACGTGCTTGGCCTTGGCCGGCAGCGGGGCCTTGCGGGGCTTGAGGTCGGCCGTGATCTCGGCGCGGGCCGGCGCGACGAGGTAGTCGGCAACCATGGTGCCAAAGGCGACGGTGCCGAGGCCCATGCCGGTCTGGCGGAGGAACTCCCGGCGCGAGTTGGGCGTCGGAAGGCTGTTGGAGCAGTTCTGGATTTCCATGATGTTGTTTGGTTTGGTTGTAGAAACGGGGTTAGTTGAGGTAGACGAATTCGTTGGAGCAGACCATGGCCTGCGCGAGCATCTCGATCGGGCTGACCGGACGCTTGTCGAGTTTGACGCCCTCGTTGACCAGGCCGGCGCCGGTAACCTTGGTCTTGGGGGCCGCCTCGACGGCCACGAGCGGCGCGCTGGGGAGCAGGGGCTTGTTCATGAGCTCGCGGGCCGTGGGCTTGGGAGCCTTGGCGATCGGGGCCGGCTTGGCCTTGGCGACGGGCTCGTCGATGAAGCCGGCGACCTTGCGGACGAAGTCGCGGGCGAACTTGAGCTCGGCGACGGTCGGCGAGCGCTGGTACATGATCTTGTAGAGCTGGGCGATGCGCACGTCCTCGGAGGAGGCGCCGGTCACCTCGGGGCGGGCCGCGACGGCACGGGCCACGACGATCGAGAGCTCGTTGTTCATGAAGAACAGCGCCTGCTGCGGCACGATGGTGGAGCCGCGCTTGGAGTTAGCCATGTCGGGGTCCGCGAAGTCGAACTGGGACTGGAGGTCGCTGAGGCGCTCGCGGTCGATGTAGCCGTAGATGCTGCGGCGGTAACTGATCGGGTCCTCGGTGATGTTGACGGGGCGGCCGCCGAGCGTCGTGTCCATCTTGCCGGTGAGCATCAGCATGGAGTCGCGGATGGATTCGAAGTCCAGGCGGCGGAGGTTGGCGTGCCAGAGGTACTTATTGGCGGCGTCGACCTTCAGGGGATCGACGGCGCCCTTCTGGGCCACCAGCGCGTTGACCTGCGGGTTGGCGGACTGGCGGTAGGTCGCCGACATCAGGATGCGCTTGTGCAGCTTTTTCAGCGACCAGCCGTCGTCCATGAAGCGCATCGACAGCCAGTCGAGCAGCTCGGGGTGCGTGGGCTTCTCCGCCATGTTGCCGAAGTCGTCGGGGGACGAGACGATACCGGCGCCGAAGTGATGGAGCCAGACGCGGTTGACGAGCACGCGGGGCGTCAGCGGATTGGTGCGGTTGGCGATGGCCAGCGCCAGCTCGCGGCGGCCGCTGCCTTCGTAGAACGGCTGGCGATCGGGGCCGGCGAGGATCTCGAGGAACTGGCGCGGGGCGACGGCCCCCTTCTTGTTGCGGTCGCCGCGCAGGTAGACGTTGGTGTCGCGCGGCTTCTCGGCGTCGGCGACGGTCATCGCGGTGCCGGGGCCGCCCGGGTGCGTCAGGTCGAGGGCGTTGATGGCGTCGAACCGGAAGAAGCGCGTCGGGATGTTGCCGTTCTGAAAGGCCGGGGCGGACTGCCAGGACTCGCAGAAGGCGCGGGTGGAGACGAGCACCGTCATCTGGGTGGTCGTGGCGATGTCCTCGTAGTTGGGCGTCGGGAAGGGGTAGGCCGCCAGCTGGGCGATCGCCTTGTCGTCCTGCTCGCCGCGCTTGCCAGCCGTGCCGCGCATCTGGAGGTGCGCCATGATGCGGTCATGGTGCTTCACGAACAGCGCGTCGTAGGCGAAGGCGACGTCATCGAGGGACTTCGGCTTGAGGTTGCGCAGGGCCTCGGCGACGAGCGGGTTGACCGCGAGTTTCTTGTCGGCCAGCGCGGCGGCGATAGCGGCCGGGGCCTTCTCGGCGAACTGGGCCTCGGGCACCGCGCGGAGGCGGGCGAGCGGGCCGGTCACGGGCGAGTCGGAGCGGATCATCATCGCGCCGTCCACCTCGCGGTCGACGACGTACTTGTCCTTGTACTTCTGCTGCAGGTCGTAGCCCTTCTCGGAGCGGACGCCGCCGGCGAGCGCGACCATGGCGCGGGCGCCGTAGCCCTTGTGCAGGAGGGCGAGCTGGCCGCCGACGTACTTGTAGTAGCCGCGGACGTTCTCGTCCATGTACTGGCGGAGCTGCTTCTCGTAGTCGGCGCGGACCGCGGCGGGGGCGGTGCGGGCCCCGCGGATGACCGGGTCGACGAGCGGGTCGATGGTGGAGGCGAAGACGCCGTGCAGGGAGTAGTAGTCGGCGGCGGGGATCGGGTCGAACTTATGGTCGTGGCAGCGCGCGCAGGAGACGGTCAGGCCGAGGAAGCCCTTGGTCGTCGTGTCGATGCGCTCGTCGATCGTGTCGTCGTTGTTGTCGAAGCGCTTGCCCACGGTGATGAAGCCGAGCGCGGCGAGGCGCGGGTCGTCCTTGGCCAGGTCGGGCAGGCGGTCGGCCGCGAGCTGCTCGATGATGAACTGGTCGTAAGGCTTGTCGGCGTTGAGCGAGTCGATGACGTAGTCGCGGTAGGTCCAGGCGTTGGCGGAGCGGTCGCCCTCGGCGCCGCCGCGGCGCAGGCCCTTGGTGTCGGAGTAACGGGCGGTGTCGAGCCAGTGGCGGGCCCAGCGCTCGCCGTAGCGCGGCGAGGCGAGCAAGCGGTCGATGGTGCGTTCGAGCACCAGCGAGGCGGAGCGGGCGGGCTGGCCATTGCGGACCGCCATTGCGTCGCGAATCACGGCGGCGTCGAAGTCGCGGCAGAAAGCGTCGGACTCGGCGTTGGTGGGCGGCAGGCCGTGGAGGTCGTAGGTGAGGCGGCGCAGCAGGGCCTCGCCGTCGGCGGTGGGGTTGGGCTTGAGGCCCATCGCGTCGAGTTTGGTCAGGATGAAGGCGTCGATCTCGTTCTGGCACCAGGCGGGGGCGCTCAGCTTGGCCGGCACGGCCGGGTCCTGGACCGCCTTGAAGGCCCAGTGGTCGCGGGCCTTCTGCGAAAGTCCGGTGAGCTTGTCGGCGCCGCCAGCCGGGGCCGGTGCGCCCATCAGGACCCACTTCTCCAAGGTCGCGATCTTCGCGTCGCTCAGCTTCGGACCCGACTTGCGGGGCGGCATGGACAGCTCGGGGTCCTGCTGGTGGACGGCGACGAGCAGCAGGGACTTCTTGAGGTTGCCGGGCACGACGGCGGGGCCTTGGTCGCCGCCGGCCAGCAGCGCCGCGCGCGAGTCCATGATCAGGCCGCCCTTGGAGACGCCTTCGGCCGCGGAATGGCACTTATAGCAATGCTCGCTGAAGATCGGGCGAATATTCTTCTCGAAGAATTCCAGGGCGGCGGGATCCATCTTCTCCGGCGCCTTGGCCTCGGACTTCGCCGCGGCGGGTTTGGCGGACATCGCCTCGGCCTCCATCTTCATCTCTTGGGCGCAGGCGGCGACGACGCCGAGCAGGAGAAGCGTGGCGAGGCGGAGACTGGACGGGAAAGTCGGCATGGGGTGGGTAGATTTTAAGACACCGCTGGGGTAATTAAGTTACGGCGTTTCTGGGGGTTTCTGCGGGGCCTGAACTAAGGATAATTGTCTATGGGATGCGGGGAACTTCAAGCCGTAGATTAAGGGGTACCCTAATAAAAAAGGGGGCCTTGGCCCCCTTTCGTGAACGGCTTCGCCGCCGCTCAATTCACGTAGACGAATTCGTTCGAGAGTAGCAAGGTATGCGCTAGTAACTCAATGGGGGTCAAGGGGTTGCGAGGAATAGTCTCGCCGACATTCTGCAGGATACCCTCGGCCCCGCCGGTGCTCACGGACATCATCATGTCGTCCGGGGCCTCGACCTTCTTGGTGGCGGAGACGCCCTTCTTGGTCACGGACCCCTGGGAGGCGGCGACCGGGTTGGCGGGCTTGGCGTCCTTGCCGGACGTGCCCTTGGCGCTGGTCCGGCTCGAGCCGGAGGGCGAGGTCTTGGCGGTGCCGGTGGCCGGGGTGCCGCGGGCGGCGGCGAGGGCCATGGCCTTCTGCTTGTCGAGGAAGTCGCGGGCGGCGCGGATCTCGTTGGAGGTCGCGCGGCGCTGGAAGATCGCCATGAACATCGCGTTGATGCGCGCGTCCTCGGAGAAGGCCTTCACGACGTCGGGGCGCGCGGCCACCGAGCGGGCCACCTCGACCGAGAGCGGGTTGTTCATGAAGAACAACGCCTGTTGCGGCACGATGGTCGAACCGCGCTTGGAGTTCGCCATGTCGGGGTCGGCATAGTCGAACTGCGACAACGTGTCGTTGAGGCGGAGGCGGTCGACGTAGCCGTAGAGGCTGCGGCGGTAGCTGTAGGGCTCATCGGTGATGTTGGCCGGCTGACCGCCGACGGTGGGGCTCATCTTGCCCGTGAGGAGGATCATCGAGTCGCGGATCGACTCGAAGTCGAGGCGACGCAGGTTGCCGCGCCACAGCAGACGGTTGGCGGCGTCGATCTTGAGCGGATCGACGGCCCCCTTGCGGGCCACCAGCGGGTTGAGATTGGGATTGGAATCCTGGCGGTAGGCCGAACTCAGCATGACCTGGCGGTGCATGCGCTTGAGAGTCCAGCCGTTCTTGGTGAAGTCGTCGGCCAGCCAATCGAGCAGCTCCGGGTGCGAGGGCGGCACGGACATGTTGCCGAGGTCGTCGGGCGACAGCACCAAGCCTTCGCCGAAATGCTTCAGCCAGAGGCGGTTCATCGCGACGCGCGGGGCGATGGGATTGGTCTTGGCCACGATGGCCTTCGCCAGCTCGAGGCGGCCGCTACCGTCGTTGAAGGCGGGGCGGTCGCCCTGCGAGAGTACCTCGAGGAAGCGACGCGGGACCGTGGGACCGCGCTTATTCTTGTCGCCACGCAGGTAGACGTAGCTGTCGCGGGGGCTGGCGGCATCCTGGATGGCCATGGCCTCGCGCGGGGCGCCGGGGTGGGAGAGGCGCAACTCGTTGATCTGGGCCCAGCGGAAATAGGCGACAGGCTTGCGGTTGTTCTGGCCGCCGAAGACCGGACGGTTCTGCCAATCGGCGCAGAACTTGCGAGTATCAAAGAGCGCGATACACTCCTCGTTCTCGAGGATCTCCTCGACGTCGGGCAGGGGCCACGGGTAGGCCGCCATCTGCGCGATCGCCGGCGGCGTCTGCTTGCTCGAGCGGCCGGGCGTCGCGCAACGGTCGATGTGCGCTAGGATGGAGGCCTTGCTATCATTGTAGGCCTTCTGGTAGGCCAGGGCGACGTCGTCGATGGTCTTGGGCTTGAGGCCGCGCAGGGCCGAGGCGATGAGGGGGTTGACCGGGTTCTTGGGGTCGCTCAAGGCGGCGGCGAGCACGCCGGCGGCGCGCTCCTCGAACACGGCGGCGGGGATGGCCGCCACGCGGGCGAACGGTCCGGTGATGGGGGAGTCGGCCTGGATGCGCATCGCCTCGAAGTCCGGCAAGGGCGTCTCCAGCTTGTACTTCTCGTTCACGTCGCCCCACTCGAGCGAACCGCGCTTGAGCGTGGCGGCGACCAGGCGGCCGGCCATCTCGCGGTCGTAGCGGGCGCGCATGTCCTTGAAGTACTTGTAATAGCCGGCGGCGCTCTCCGCCTGCAGCTGATCGAGGCGCTTCTGGAAGTCGACCTTCAGGGTCGCGCCCTGGGGACCCGCGGTGATGCCCGGCCGCTGGAGCGGCTCGATCGTCGAGGCGAAGATGCCGTGGAGCGAGTAGTAGTCGGCGGCGGGGATCGGGTCGAACTTGTGGTCGTGGCAGCGCGCGCAGGAGACCGTCAGGCCGAGGAAGGCCTTCGTCGTGGTGTCGATGCGCTCGTCGATCGTGTCGTCGATATTGTCGAAGCGCTTGCCGATGGTGATGAAGCCGAGGGCCGCGAGGCGGGAGTCATCGGGCTTGATGTCCGGGAGCTTGTCGGCGGCGAGCTGCTCGACCACGAAGCGGTCGTAGGGCTTGTCGGTATTGAGGGCGTCGATGACGTAGTCGCGGTAGGTCCAGGCGAAGGCGTAGCGGTAGTCCTCGTAGAGGCTCTTACCCATGTCGACCGGCAGGCCGCGCGTGTCGGAGTAGCGGGCCGTGTCGAGCCAGTGGCGGCCCCAGCGCTCGCCGTAGTGCGGCGAGGCCAGCAGGAAGTCGACCTGCTTGGCGACGACGGCGTCGACGTTGCCGGCCGGCGTGCCGCGGCGGATGGCGGCGGCATCGGCCGCGGCCGCGGCTTCATGGGCGCGGGTGAAGGCGATCACCTGGTCCGCGGTGGGGGGCAGGCCGATGAGGTCGTAGGACATGCGGCGCAGCAGGGCCTCCGGGTCGGCCGCCGGGTTGGGCACGAGGCCGGCGGCTTCGAGCTTGGCGAGGACGAAGGCGTCGATCGGGCCCTTGACCCAGGCCTTGTTCTTCACTTCCGGCGGCGGGACGGCCTTGAGCGGGAGGTAGGCCCAGTGCTGCTTGGCCTTCTCGGTCAGGCCGGTGAGTTTGTTGCCGTTGCCGGCCGGGGCGGGGGCGCCCATCTTGACCCACTTCTCGAGCGCGGCGATCTTGGCGTCGGCGATCTTGCCGCCCTTCTTCTTCGGCGGCATGGCGATCTCGGGGTCGCCGTAATGGACGGCCAGCAGCAGGAGCGACTTGGCGACGTTGCCGGGCACCACGGCCGGCCCCTGGTCGCCGCCCTTGAGCATCCCGTCGCGCGAATCGAGGATCAGGCCCCCCTTCGAGGCGCCCTTCTCGATCGAGTGGCATTCGTAGCAATGCTCGGCGAAGATCGGGCGGATGTTCTTCTCGAAGAACTCGAGGCCCTCCTTGGTCGGCTCATCGGCGGCGAGGAGCAGCGGGCCGGCGGTCAGCACGGCGAGCAAGGGAAGAAAACGGCGCGGGGTCATGGCGAGGGGATGAAGGGGTGACAAGGGGGAGGTCCGAAGGTTGCACTTAAGGATAAAATCTCAGCCTGAGATTAGGGATTACCCCTAGGGAATCAAGCGGCCTTAGGGGCCCTCCCGGTTAAATGCCCTTTCCCGCCCCATCTTTTCCCTGCATAAAGCCCTACCCCGGATGCGCATCCTTCTCGCCAGCGACAAGTTCAAGGGCGCCCTTCCCTCCCCGGAGGTGGCGGCGGCCCTGCGCCACGCCCTCGCCGAAGTCTTCCCGGGGGCCGAGTTCGACACCTGTCCTATCGCTGACGGCGGCGAAGGGACCACGGAGGCGATGGTCGGCGCCCTGAGCGGCGTCTGGGCCGAGGCGGCCGTCACCGACGCCCAAGGCCGACCGCGGACCGCCCGCTTCGGCTGGGTTCCCGCCGAACGTCGGGCGATCCTGGAGATGAGCGCGGCCAGCGGCCTGGCCCTCGTCTCCGACCGGCCGCTCGACCCGACGTCCGCCAGCACCGGCGGCACCGGCGAACTCCTGCTGGCCGCCCACCAGCTCGGCGCGGAGCGCATCCTGCTCGGCATCGGCGGCTCGGCGACGAACGACGGCGGCCTGGGGATGGCGCTTGCGCTCGGTCACCGCTTCGAGCGCCGCGGCGCGCCCTTCGTCCCGACCTTGGCGACGCTGCCCGAGGCCGACCGCCTGCGTCTCGCCCCGCCCCTCTTCGCCGAGGTGCTCGTCGCCTGCGACGTGGACAACCCGCTGCTTGGGCCGCGCGGCGCGACGCGCGTCTACGGCCCGCAGAAAGGCGTGCGCGACTTCGCTTGGTTCGAGGCGCGACTCAGTCACCTCGCGGATCTGGCGGCGGCGGCGACCGGCACGGACGCGCGGGAGACGCCGGGCGCGGGCGCGGCGGGCGGTCTCGGCTTCGGCCTAATGGCCTTCGCCGGCGGACGCCTCACGCCGGGCTTCGAGCTCGTGGCCGCGCAGGTCGGGCTGGCGGCGCGCGTGGCCCGGGCCGACCTCGTCATCACCGGGGAAGGCCGGCTGGATGAGCAAAGCCTGCAAGGCAAAGGGCCGGTCGGCGTGGCCCGCCTGGCCCGGGCGCAGGGCAAGCCCGTCGTCGGCGTAGCCGGCGCGGTGGCGGACTCCGCGGAGCTGCGGGCCCAGTTCGACCTGCTGCTCGCGATCAAACCGGCGGAGATGCCGCTCGCGGAAGCCATGCGCCGCACCGCCGAGCTCCTCGGCGCGACGGTGCGCGCGCACGCCGCGGAAATGCGCGCCCTGCCCCGCCCTTAAGCGAAGATCGGCGCGGCCTTCCCCTTGCCGTCGATGGTGGCGTAGAACGGGCGACCCTCGATGTCGTAGGCCTTGCGCGGGCTGATGCCCATGGCCGTGAAAATCGTCGCGTGGACGTCCTCGACCGCCAGCGGATCCTTGATGGCCACGAGCGGACGCTCGTCGGCGGTCGCGCCGAAGACATGCCCTTTCTTCACGCCGCCGCCGAACATCACGACGCTCGTGCCGCCGGTGAAGTGGCGATGCAGGCCATAGTGGTCGGGGTTCTCGATGGTGCCGCCCTTATGGAAGGACTGGTCGCCGGCCTTGGAGCCGGGGCGTCCTTCGATCATCGCGTCGCGGCTGAACTCGCTGGCGATGACCACCAGCGTGCGATCGAGCAGGCCGCGGGACTCGAGGTCGCGGATCAGCTGCGCCACGGGCGCGTCGATCGTGCGATGCATCTCGTCCACCATCTTGTGGCCCTTGCCGTGGGTGTCCCAGTTGAAGAAGGGCACGTACTCGGTGGTGACCTCGACGAAGCGGGCGCCGTTCTCGACCAGCCGGCGGGCGAGCTGGCAACCGCGCCCGAAGCGGGTCGTGCCGTAGGCCTGCTGGGCCTGCTTAGGCTCCAGCGAGAGGTCGAAGGCCGCGCGCTCCTTGGCGCTCAGGAGCCGGTAGGCGTTGTCCATCGAGCGCAGCATCGACTGCTGCTGGAAGTCGCTCATCCGGTCGCGGTCGGGGCTGGCGTCCACCAGGCGGCGGAACTCGCGGTCGCGGTTCACAAAGCGACCGGCGTCCATGCCCTTGGGCGGGCGCACCGCGGTGGCGGCGTCGTCGGGGAACGGCAGGTTCATCGGGCCGAACTCGCCGCCGAAGAAACCAGCGGTGGTGAAAGCCTTCAGCTCCTCGCTCTCGCCGACGCCCTCGAGGCGCTGGCCGATGTTGATGAAGGCGGGCATCACCGGATTGCGCGGGCCGAGGACGCGCGCCATCCAGGCGCCGAGGTGCGGGCAGGCGACGGTCTGGGGCGGCACGTAGCCGGTATGCCAGTGGAACTGGTGGCGCGAATGCAGGATGCTGCCGAGGTCGGGCTGGACGGCCGAGCGGATGAGCGTCGCGCGGTCCATGACGGAGGCAATCTGCTCGAGTCCTTGGCAGATCCGGAGCCCATCGACCGCGGTGGGGATCGCCGGGAAGGTGCTCAGCACGCGCTTGTACTCGAGGCCCTTCTCGTAAGGCGCGTAGCGCTTCGGGTCGAAGGTCTCGGGCGCGGCCATACCGCCCGCCAGCCAGATGAGGATGCAGGCGTCGGCCTTGGCGACCGGCGCGGGCTCGTCGGCGGCGAGGAGCTTCGGCGCGCCGAGGCCGAGCGTGGCGACGCCAGCCGCGCCGAGGAGGCGGAGGAACTC
>Ga0255108_1000098_pt1 | contig 25991 bp, 14 predicted proteins | sample Law_Miss_RepA_8h_FD_188469 | JGI IMG/M metagenome (GOLD analysis project Ga0255108, IMG submission 188469) | Freshwater microbial communities from St. Lawrence River, New York, United States - Law_Miss_RepA_8h | ecosystem: Environmental > Aquatic > Freshwater > River | place: USA: New York... | reverse complement strand
CATCCCCCCGGTGTGTATAAACATATTGACGGTATTATAAATCAAATATCAAGCACCCTTGATATTACCCTACTAAACTAGGTGAAATAACGGGTTAGCTAATAGGTAATTTCCTATATTTGTAAGGAATTCAAATGTAAAAAATAGGTTACATGTCCTATTTAATCATTGAATATCAAACATTTATGAAAAAATTACTTTCAGTAGCTTTCTTTAGTTTTTTTACAATCGTTTTTACATTTTCTCAGGGTGTAACGAATGTCGCCACAGATTCATTAGGTGTTCCTTTGGATACTGCAGGCATAATTACAGTTAAAAACAGTTATTTTTTAAGTAAAATTATAGAAAATTCAAAGTTTCCACACGTGTTGCGTGGGCCTGCCCAGTCTTTTATTCAATTCAACCATCCGGTATTAGGCATCAGAGAGCAGGTAGCTATAAAAACTCCAAAAAACTTTTTTATTACTATTTCTGGAGCAGGACGTATGTACCAGCAGATAGCCGAAACAGACTCTCTACTCTATTTCAAACGCATTGACGACAATGAGAACATCAATTATAATTTAGGTGCCTATTATTTTTCAAATGGCGAAACAGTATACAATCATGGGGGCTATGGCTTTTGGAAAACCAATGGTACTGTTAGGGGGTTTAATTTTAAGGATGGTGAATGGGACGTTTTTCCTACCAATGTAGAGGTGTATAACCCAATTTTTCCTGGTAGTAGTTGGTTTGATGTTTCTAAAAATGTACTTTATATTCCTTATCAGCAATTGATTAATTCTGGCCTTAAAGGATTTCAGAGTGCAGCTGGTAAAATTATTGACGGTGTCATGTATTTGGATTGTAAAACATGGGATTGGTTGGAGATTGGAAAAGTAAAATCTAATTATTTAAACATTATTAAAAACGCAAAAACTAAAATATACAACCAGTCGGGGTATTTTATTTCTGATGGAGAAGATGTATACTGGTTTAATTATTTAAACAATTCGGTTTCAATAAATACCAATCGAATGCTTGCCCAAAGTATTAACAGGCTTGATAATTCAAGTATTCAATATTATAAAGACGGTATTTTGTATAGTTACTTCCCAGCAACAGGGGCTTTAGATACACTTATTGTTGATGAATCTAAATTTGTTAAAGAGACGGAAGCTTTGTGGGGATTACAATTTCAACTAGCTACTATCTGGCCACTGCTACTAAGTTTATTCTTATTTATAGTTTCTCTTTGGTACTTTTTTAGTGTTCCAACAAAACGAAATCATAAGAAAGTTATTGAAACTTTTAATGTTGGGATTAAAAAGCTTGATGTATCATTTAATCAAACAGAACTTTCGCTTATTGACCTTTTAATTGAGAAATCTTTAGTGGGTGCAACAGCTACCATCAATGACATTAACTATGTACTAGGTATCAAAGACAAAAACGTGGGAATGCAAAAAAAGGTAAGAAGTGATGTTATTAAGGGTATCAATGAGCGCTTTAAGTATGCTACGAGCCAAGATATTCAATTGGTGTTAAGCGTAAGAAGTGAAACCGATAAGCGTTATTTCGAATATTTTATAGCCAAGGATCAAATTAAAGAGGTTCAAAAGTTGATAACAGGATAGGTTATTTCCTATTCGTTTTACACTCTAGATACTCGGAAGGTGTCATGCCTGTTTCGGTTTTAAAGGCATTGTAAAAGTTGGAGCGCGTCGAAAACCCCGACTTTTTACCTATTCCATCCATCGATAGCTCGTCTGCTTGCCCCGAATCTAATAGCTTGGAAGCGTATTGTATACGCAGTTGCGTACGTAAGGACGTGAATTTTACATTCATTAAGGTGTTTAGGCAATAAGACAAGTGGTGAACCGGCACTTTTAATGCCACTGCAAGTTCATTGATTGTAAAATCCGGATTAACATAGGGCTCCTCTTTGTCGAGGTAGTCATTAATTTTTGCAACCAAATCAAAAAACGGATCGTCTTGTTGCGACAGAACTTCGGATACAATTTTGATTGTTTCTACTGGGTAAGTTTCCTTTTTTGACTTTTCTTGGCTATTGTTTTCCGCTACTGAATTTGCATTATAAATAGGCATCCCGTATAAAATTCTGGGGAATAATAGTAACATAAACGACATGCAAAAATAGGCAACGCCACTAAAAATATGTGTAAACTGATCGTTGATAAGCGTAGCTGTAACCGTTTGCTTTGATAAACTAAGGCTTAATAGAAAGAAGTTGAAAATTAAGATTGCAGTTGTAGCAGCCAAAATAATTAACCACCTATATATTAGTTTATATTGCTGTAAGGGTACTTTAATCCTTTGGGATTGTGGGTTATATTTCCATAACATATAGGTTATGTAACCTAAATACAAAAATACCAATATGGGTCTTCCCAAGAAATTTACAATTGGCTTAGTAATCCAATTGACCTTAAACTGAGTAATTAAATTTAGGTCATTTAAAATTTGAGCGGCAATATCTATTTTATAGCTAAAAGGAGTGAGTAAATAAGGAAATATGCCTATTAATTGCACTAAAAAGGGTATAAAATGAATAATATCAGTGCCTTTTAACCTACTATTATCCGTTAATGTGCCCCTGTAATAGAATAATAATAATGGCCCAGTTAGAAACCAAAATGGCGAAAAGTTATTATAAAATACAGCCAACCAAAATGGAGAGTTGGCATATATAGTAAAATAATGGGTTAGACCGTAGGTAGCTAAAATTGAAAAAAACGCACCTAAATAGATAGTGTTTTTATTAATACGCCAATTATAGGTTACCAATAGGCCCGATAAAATGATGGTAAGTAGCGATATATAAAGTAACATGAGGGAGAGCGATCAATTGTTTTTTAATATGAAAGTAGTCCTAATTTACGAAAATAGGACTAAAATTTAGATTAAATTCTAGTCAATGTTTGCATTTGATCTTACTTTCGCGCGGAAATATTATACATTATTTATATAATGATTTATTTGGGGGCATTAATGGCCCAATAAAATTGATAATTACACTTATTTAAACTATACCCTATGAGGAAGTTTTTACTTTTTGTTTCTTTCGTTGTTTTGAGCTTATCGTCGTTTGCACAATCTTTTGATTTTAATGGTACAAATCAAACAGTAAAGTATGCAAACAATGCTGCATTTAATATAGCAGCTAATGCTGATTATACAATTGAGTGGTATCAATACACCCCAACAGCTCAAACACAGCCTTACACGCGTTTATTTTCTGTAGGGGGTGGTTCTCAACATGGATTAAGTATTGAGTCGGGTTCTTGGGCTAGCGGTGCAACATTTTACTATTGGATAAATGGAACTTTGAAGGCAAATTTCTCACCAGCTCCATCAAAATTTTTAGACAAATGGATACATTTCGCAATTGTTAGAAGAAATGGAACAATTAGAATGTACCTTAACGGTAGATCTCAAGTTTCTGTTGCAGATGCTAGTGCAATTAGCAGCAATTCACTTGAATTATTTATAGGATCTCAGGGTCAAAATTCTCAAACCTGGTTTAAAGGCCAAGTCACTAATTTTAAGTGGACTAATTCAGCACTATACACTGATAATTTTACTCCATCTGGTTCTGCACTAACTTCGTCTTCTAGCCCAATCTTAGCTTTAACGGCTACCTCACCTAATTTATTAGTCAATTCTGGAACACTTGGGGGAAATTTTACAAACTTAGGCGCTACAACCTATAGCTCAGCTACACCATTTCCTTTTAGCGCCCCAGTTCCAACTATAACAACATCATTAACTACTTTACCTGCCTTATCAGCTTGTAGATCAACTCAATCTACGACAGCAGGGACATTTACGGTTACCGGGAGCAACTTAGATGCTGATATTACCGTAACTGCTCCATCAGGATATTTAATTTCTACTAGCCAGTCATCTGGTTTTGCTTCATCATTAACATTAACGCGAAGTTCTGGATCAGTTGCTTCAACTACAATTTATGCAGTAATCGCTGCTGCAACTACTAGTCCTGTAAGCGGAAATATAGCGCTATCATCTACTGAAGCAGCTACAGTTAACGTTGCAGTATCAGGTTCAGTGGTGAGTAACAATGTATTTGGTGGTGCATTATCTTTTGATGGTACTAATGATGTATTAACGGTACCGGACAATAATGCTTTAGACTTAACAAACAACTACACATTAGAGGCTTGGATTTATCCAAAATCAACACCTTGGTTAGGTGGTATAATTAGTAAATATAATTCTGCAGGATCGAACGGTTATCTTTTACGTCTGTCAAATTCACCTGGATCAGGGACAGCTTCTGCTAGAGGAATTTCTTTTGATGAAATGGAAACCGCTAATAATATAATTACACCAAATAATTGGTATCATTTAGCTGCTGTCAATAACAATGGGGTAAGAAAGTTATATGTAAATGGGGTTGAGGTGGCATTAAGCGGGACAGCATTCAGTGTTCGTGCAAATACTGATCCTTTAAAAATCGGACAAGATTATAGTGTCGATAATAGTAGACTTTTTAATGGAGACATTGACGAAATTAGAATTTGGAATACGGCTAGAACACTTCAACAAATAACTGCAGCAAAAGATGCACCATTAGTTGGTAACGAGTCTAATTTGGTTCTTTACTATAACTTTAATCAAGGAACTAGAGGTGGAGATAATACCGCCACAACAACCATTGCAAATGTTGCCCCAACAACACTGACTGGAACTTTAAGTGGATTTGCATTAAATGGCGCTGCTTCTAATTTTATTGGAAGCACGAATGGCCCTGCTATTTTAGGTGGATCTTCATTGTGTATAGGTTCTCCATTAAACTTAACCCACACTGTATCGGGCGGCACTTGGTCTATTCCTGCAACAACCGGTTTATCTATCTCTAATACAGGTGTTTTAACTGGAACCGCATCTACCACAGCTACACAAGTAGTAGTATCCTATTTATATACATATAATGGGTGTCAGTTTACCGATACTAAAACAATTACAATATCAAGCTTAACTGCCGGAACTGCAACGGGTAATCAAGTTTTGTGTTCATCTGCAAATGCATCTGCAATTACTTTGGCTGGTAACACTTCAGGTTCTACTATTCAATGGCAATCGTCTTTAGATAATGTTACATTCAATAATATAGCAAATGCAACATCTGCAAGTTTGAGCCCAGGATCATTAACAACAACAACGTATTATAGAGCTGCGGTTACAACGGCAGCTTGTGGAACACTTAATTCTAATGTAATTATTAAAGGATATAATAATAGTTTACATTTTGATGGTACAGATGATTTTGTTGAAGCTGGCGCTCCATTACCTATTGCTGCAAATGACAACTTTACTTATGAAGCATGGGTGAGACCATCTTTGGTTGATGCAAATTACAGAGGCTTTTTAGGCACACATGTCCCTAACGGTGGACGTGGTCCATCTATGTGGGTAGGGCCTAATGGATCACTGCATACAGATAGTTACAGCGGATCTACTCGTTTTGATATGTTAGTTGATAATTTCTTTGCAGCAAATACATGGGTTCATGTTGCGTGGGTTAAAAACGGCACTACTTACACATTATATAAAAATGGTGTACAAGTTAGCACTAGAACTGCACCTTCATCCGTTTTATTGCCAAACGCAAATTTCACCATTGGTAAATTAGATAACTGGTTTGCAGGAACACTTGATGAAGTTCGTATTTGGAATACTGCTAGAACAGCACAGGAGATTACGGACAATATGAGTTCAACCTTAAATGGTAATGAAACTGGATTAAGAGCATACTATACGTTTAATCAAGGTATACCAGGTGGATCAAATACTTCAATTAATACTGTTGCTAATTTAACATCTACACCAAATTTAAATGGAACATTAACTGCATTCGCTAAATCTGGAAATACTTCAAACTTTATTGATGGATTTAGAGTTCTTTTAACTGAACAACCTACAGCACCAACTGCAGTTTGTTTAAATGCAAACTCAAATACAATTAGTGTTACAGCTTCAGGTTCTGGCATCACCTATCAGTGGTTTACAAATACTGCAAATAATACAACAAACGCAACAGCAATAGCTAATGCAACTTCAAATAGCTATACGATCCCTACTAACGTAGCAGGTACAAGATTTTATTATGTTGTAGTTACTGGTTCTTGCTCATTTAGTATTACAAGTAATATTGTATCTCAAGTAGTAAATTCTTCAACATTTACTACAGAGCCATCTAGCACAGCACAAAATTTAGCATTTGGTGGAACTGCAACTGCTTTAACAGTTGCATCTGCTGGAGCAACTGCTTATCAGTGGTATTCTACGCCAACAATGCCATCATTAGTAAGTGGATTTAGTGGTGGAACTGGCTGGACGTCAAGTACTGGTTCTTTCCAAACATTTGCTTTGTATTCTGGCGGAAATCCTGCGATAGATTCTGACGGATATTTACGATTTGCTTACATTAGTCCAAGTTCAATACATAGAGATTTTAATTTAGATCCAACCGCTACTACAATAACTTTTTCTGCTCAATATGCGTCATTAGACAATAATAATGATAGAGGTAAAATTCAATTGTATTTTTATAATGCTAGCAATACGCAAGTGGGTAGCGTATCACAATCTGCTGATTTAACAGGATCAAATACATGGCAATCTACTGCCTTATCGAATGTTGCAATACCATCAGGCGCAACTAAGGTTCGAGTGGTATTTTATCAAATACAAGAATACCCTTATTGGGCAGGTAACTATGGTATCGCTTTCAGAAATCCTTCAGTTACAACAAACGTTGCTTTAAACGGTACCGCTATTACAGGTGCAACTTCTGCAACATACACACCTTCAACAGCTACACCTGGTGCATTATATTATTATGCAGTAGCAACGGGTGGATGTTCTACAGCAACAAGTTCATTATCTGGATTAATAACAGTGGGTAAAGCAACACCAACTATTGGTAGCATGACTGCAATCAATAAAACATTTGGTGATGCTGCATTTACATTAACAGCTCCAACATCAAATGCAACGGGTGCTTTCACATTTGCATCAAGTAATACGGCAGTTGCTACAATTTCTGGAACAACTGTTACAATCGTAGGTGCAGGTACTGCAACAATCACTGCAACACAGGCTACAGATGCTAATTATAATGCAGGTTCTGTGTCTACAACTTTAACGGTTGCAAAAGCAACACCAACTATTGGTAGCATGGCTGCAATCAATAAAACATTTGGTGATGCAAACTTCGCACTAACAATCCCTACCTCTAATAGTACTGGATTATTTACATTCGCATCAAGTAATACAGCAGTTGCTGCAATCACAAATAATACAGTAACAATAGTGGGCGCTGGTACTATAACTATTACTGCAACCCAAGCAACTTCTGCTAATTATTTAGCAGGCTCTGTAACTACAACGCTAACAGTTGCAAAAGCAAATCCAACAATAGGTATTCAGCAAAATATAACAAGAGGCTACGGTAGTGCAGCAATTACGCTAGTAGCACCAGGTTCAAATAGTACGGGTGCATTTACTTATACAATAAGTGATGCTGCAGTAGCAACAATTTCAGGCGCTACTCTAACAGCCGTAGGTATTGGTACTGCAACTATTACAGCTACACAGGCAGCAACTCCTAATTACAATGCAGGTTCAGTAACTAGAACAATAACTGTTGTAAAAGGAAATCCAACCATTGGAACTTTTGCTGCAATCAATAAAACATTTGGAGATCCTGCATTTGCATTAACAGCACCTTCATCTCTTAGCACAGGTGCATTTACATACGCGTCTAGTGATGCGACAGTAGCAACAGTATCTGGTTCTACAGTAACTATTGTAGGTGCAGGAACAGCAAATATTACCGCTACTCAAGCAACAGATGCAAATTACAATCCGGCTAGCGTAACAACTGTACTAACAGTTGCAAAAGCAACACCTACATTGTCTTCATTTGCTGATATCAATAAAACAACAACAGATGCACCATTTACTTTAACCGCACCAATAAGCAGTGCAGGAACAGGTGCTATAACATATTCATCAAGTAATACAGGGGTTGCCACAGTATCAGGTTCTACAGTAACTATTGTAGGAATTGGAACCACTACTATTACTGCAACACAAGCAGCAGATGCTAATTATTTAGCAGCAACTATTACGGCTACATTAACTGTAATATTAGGCGATAGCGATGGTGATGGTGTTCCTGATGATGTAGAAATCAGAGAAGGAACAGATCCTAATAATCCATCAAGCGTCAAAGATAGCGATGGTGATGGCGTACCAGATTATGTTGAAATAGGAAACGGAACAAACCCTAGTAGCCCATCTGATGCAATCGATAGCGATGGCGATGGTTTGTCTGATTACTATGAAGCACGTAACACCGCTCCAACAAATATTACACTTTCTACAGCTAATGTAAATGAAAATAATGTTGCAGGGGCTGGTATTATAAATTTAGCTGCTACAGATGCTAATATTGGTGAAGCATTCACATATACATTAGTTGCTGGAACAGGCGATACAGATAACGCAAGCTTTACAATTAATGGATCATCATTACAAGCAGTTGCTTCATTTGATTTTGAAACTAAAACTAGTTATAGTTTCAGATTAAAAGTTACTGATAAAGGCGGTTTGTCATTCGAAAAAGTATTTACAATCAGTGTTACTGATGTAAATGATGCGCCAACAAATATTTCATTATCTGCAAATACTGTTGCAGAAAATGCAGCATCAGGAACTAGTGTTGCAACAATGAGTGCAACAGATGTTGATGCAGGTGATACCTTCACTTATACATTAGTAGCAGGAACAGGCGATACAGACAATGCAAGCTTCACAATAGATGGCGCTACTTTAAAAACTGCTGGCGTATTTGATTTTGAAACTAAATCGAGCTACAGTGTAAGAGTTCGTGTAACGGACGCTGCTGGTTTAACTTTCGAAAAAGAATTCACCATTACAGTTACAGATGTAAACGAAGCACCAACTGCACTTGCTTTAACTGGTACAAGCGTACTTGAAAATGCAGCATCAGGAACTTCAGTGGGCACTCTAGCAGGAACGGATGCAGACGCAGGTGATACCTTCACATATACATTAGTTAGTGGAACAGGCTCTACAGATAACGCAAGCTTTACCATTGCTGGTAATACTATTAGAACATCAGCGGTCTTTAATTTTGAAGCTAAAAATAGCTATGCGGTTAGAGTTAGAGTTACAGATGCAGGTGGATTAACTTTTGAAAGAGCCTTTACCATTACTGTTACAGATGTAAACGAAGCACCAACATTAACTGCTATTACAGATAGAAGAGTATACAATGTTTCTACTTCACAAATTGTTAATTTGGCAGGTATTACTGCTGGTCCAGAAACTGCACAAACAACAACAACAAGTGTAAGTACATCTAATCCTACAGTATTTACTGCTATTAATGTTGTAGGCACACAAATTCAATTTACACTTGCTGCAGGTATTGCAACTCCACAAGATGTTGTAGTAACTGTAAGAGTAAAAGATAACGGAGGTGTTGCAAATGGTGGTGTAGATTCAGTAGTAAGAACCTTTAGATTGGGTATTGATCCAATGCCAGTAGCAACAGCTTCTCCTAATTTAATTACGCTTGGCGCTACTTCACAATTAAGTGCAACAGGTGCTAATGCAGTGAACTATACATGGGTAGCTGTAGGCGGTACGGGTATTGTTGGATCAGGTTCAAATATTAATGTTAGACCTGCAGGCACTACAACTTATGCTGTAGTAGTAACCAATAGTTTTGGATACCAAGCTACAATACCTGTATTGTTAACGGTGATAGTAGATTACAAATTAGTACCTAATAACCTTGTTACACCAAATGGTGATGGCGTAAATGACAGATGGGTAATTCCAAACATTGACATGTATCCAGACAATGAGGTGATGGTTTATGACAAAGCCGGAAGAGCCGTATTTGCTAAACGTGGCTACAACAACGAGTGGGATGGTACTGTTAATGGCACTAAGTTAAAAGAAGATGCATATTTCTATGTCATTAAATTTAATAAAGACGGCGCGTTACCAATTAGAGGTTATGTATCAATTGTTAGATAATCCTAATTATTAAAAACGTCAAATCAAAAAATATGAAAACATTGAATAAAATATTTGCAACCATCAGTTTAACTATTGTTAGCGCTGTTGCTGTAGCTCAAAACATCAACTCTATTAATCCCCCTGCATCACAATTTTTTAGTAATAAGTATATTAGTAATCCAGCACAAGCAGGTGCTGGAACGCTAGCTGGCTTAAAATCTACAGTTAGTTATGTGGGTCAAATGGAAGCGATTCCAGGATCACCTTCTACTAGGTTGTTAACGCTCGATTATAAGTCTAATGGTAATGTGGGATTGGGGCTTCTTGTAAGTAAAGAGTCGGCTGGTTTATTTAACAATACGAGGGTAATGGCTAGCTATGCTTACAAAGTTGATTTTAATGCAGAAGGAACAGCCAATTTAAGACTGGGAATGTCTTTTGGATTTACACGTCAAATGATTGATTTGGGTCAGATCAATGCATTACCTGGGGATGCAGCTGCTGTTTTTTATAACAACCGCGAAGCATTGCTAGATGCTGATATGGGTTTTGTATACACCGACCGTAATTTTACATTAGAAGGTGCAGCGCAAAACCTACGTAGAAGTATGGAAAAATCATACACTACAGAAGCAGATTTCAATTTGTTTTATGCTGCAATGAGTTACAACATTAAGCTGAACAATGAAATCAATGTAACGCCTAAGTTTGCTTATAGAGGGGTAAAAAACTATGATAATATTGCAGATATTGGTGCAGAAATTAGTTTTAAAGAGCCGCTAAAGCTGATGGCTATGTACCATACCACAAAATCAACGAGTATGGGCTTTCAGTACAATAAGAACAACCGTTGGCAGTTTTATGGATTTTATACCACTCCAACAAGAGCATTGGTTGGATTAAATGCGGGTGGTTTTGAAATGGGTGTACAACTAAGAATGGGAAAATAAAATAGCATAACTCGCTGACTATCATTTGTAACACCTGCATTGTTACAAGCATTAACCTCAAAGTGTCATTTTAGTTAAACAAAAATGCACTTTCTTAAGGATATTTGCATTTTATGTAATATCTGTTCTCAAGTGTATTTTCTTTTATGAGTTTTGCTCCCTATTTCTATTTTTCTTTTGTACTTGTTTCAATGTTTTTGATACTAGAAGTCACAAAAAATTTCAAGCATTCTTTACTACTAAAGATCCAATTCATTGGGGCACTAACTTTCGCTATTGTCATAAATCTATTTTTATTTAAAGGGCCATTAACTGAAATTGAATTATCAATTGTAACATTAGTAATTGATCTGATGCCAATGTTTGTGCTCAATATAGCACTCATATTATACGCCTATAAAATTCCAGCCTGGGTTTTTATTGTAGAAGTAAGCGTAGGTATCATTGGTGGTGTTTTAGTTGGTGTTTTTACATCCCCTATATCTACTAATTTTGTCCATTCAGAAACGTTTCAATTTTACGCCATTGCTTCTACTCCAAACTTGTATTTAAAAATATTTCGACTATTACTACTAAGTTCTTACTTTATTTATTTTGTTGTATTTATTGTAAAAATTCTATTTTTTGTACAACATAAAAATAACTTTTTCACTCCTTTGCGGTTTTGGATAACGCTCATGATACTAAGTTTTCTGCTTTACATTTTTGAAAACACATTGCCTATTCATGTTTATACCAACGGGGTTTATTCGACCCATATTTTACCCATATACCTCATGTTAGGCATATTATATAGACCCCATAGTATTAATGTTCCTTGGTATCATTATGATCTAAGTGGTATTAATAAGGTTGAGATTTCTAAAGATAATTTTGAGATTGCTTTTTATACTTCACAGTTTTATTTAAAAGAAAAAGCTAGCATAGAAAATTTATCTATTGATTTAGATGCTAATAAAATAGTTGTTACTGCTTTTATTAAAAAGAATACAGGACTTGGTTTTGCAGATTTAATTAATAAAAGTAGGGTAGATTATTTAGTAGACTTATTAAAAAAGGGGAAGCATGAAGATTATACGATTGAAGCATTGGCAAAAATGTCTGGCTTTGGATCGAGACAAACTATGTATAAGGCCTTTGCTAAATTTAAAAATCAATCTCCCACTGATTTTATTGATTCGCTAAAGCACTAATTATTGCGGACAATACGTGATAGTTACATGTAATTATAATTTCGGGACATATGAAATAATTTATTCTATAATATAAAAAATAGTTTAGCATAACACCTTTCGTGTATGCAAAAACTTCTACTTTTTTCCTTTATATCCTTATTGCATTTTGATGTTTTTGCTCAAGTTGTAATTCCACCCGCAAGCCCATTAATTTTAAACACAAGTGGTGGTTCCGGTATTGTGTCTAGCAGCTACATTATAGACTGGAGTGTTGGCGAAGCCACCCTGATAGAAACTTATTTTGGTAGAAATGGCTCTCCTTCAAGTAGGGTTGGTGCTTTTTGGAATGTAACAAGCGGCGTACTGCAACCCTTCGATAAATTATATAAGCCAACAAGGCCTACCTGGCTCCCCGAAGAAGTAATTATATATCCAATACCCGCGGTTGGTGTTATTACCATCAACATACAATCTTTTGCCATAGGTAAATTAATGTTCCAGCTAGTGACGCAGGAAGGGAAAATATTAGGAACTACGAGTATTGACAAAAATGGCTATCAACTCATCGAAAAAACAGACTTAACCAGATTAAGTGCGGGGGTTTATTATATAAAACTTGTACTCGAAAATTTAGCTGGAGAAAAAATAAAATCTGGTGCATTTAAAATCATAAAAGAACGAAAATGATAAAAAAATACATTTTTATTGTAATGATGTTGGCTCTAGTGTCAAGTGTAATGGCACAAATACCCCAGCAATTAAATTATCAAGGAATTGCCCGAAATGCAAGCGGAGAGCCAATTTCTGCACATGTAATTACGGTTCGTTTATCAATTATTGATAGCGCAGCTAATGGAATTATAACCTACCAAGAAACAAAAATGGTTTCTACTAACTATGTTGGTTTGTTTACCATTGTTATTGGTGCTCCGGGTGGAACGAGTGTAATTGGAACGATCGCTTCTATCAATTGGTCTACTGGGAAAAAATATATAAAATTAGAAATTGATCCAAATGGTGCAACTAATTTTTCGCTAGTTGGAATGAATCAGTTGCAAAGTGTTCCATTTGCATTGGCTTCATACCCTGTTGGTCCAGCCGCTGGTGATTTGGTTGGAAATTATCCCGCACCTTCTATTGCCAATGGTGCTGTTAGCATCGCAAAACTAAATCCGTTAGTTGTTACAACACTTAATGGTAAATTAAACATTAGCGATACTGCTACTATGTTACTGCCCTATGTTAAACAAGTGGCACTTACTACATTATTATCAAATACAGTAATTCAATCTGACCTTGCATTAAAAGAAAACACAGCCAATAAATCAGGTACTACTACACTTGGCACAAGTGATGTTTTGTTTCCTACGCAAAATGCCGTTAAAACCTATGTAGACGCTGCTTCTTCTTCAATTAACTTAGCAATTAATAACGTAAACAACACGTCGGATGTAAATAAGCCTATTAGTGCACTTACACAAACAGCGCTTGACTTAAAAGAAAACACAGTCAATAAATCAGTTACTACAACACTTGGTACAAGCGATATTTTGTTTCCTACACAAAACGCCGTTAAAACTTATGTAGATGTGGCTGTTGCGGGTGTTTCAATTACGGATGGTTCTATCACCGATGCAAAAATAATTAGTCTGGCTGCCTCAAAATTAACGGGCGTTGTAGCTATTGCAAATGGAGGAACTGGAGCCAGTACAATTACTGCTGCAAAAACAAACTTAGCACTTAATAATGTAGACAATACAACAGATATGAGTAAGCCTATTAGTTTACTTACACAGGTTGCACTTGATCTAAAAGAAAATACTGCTAATAAATCAGTTACAACTGCACTTGGCATTAGTGATATTTTATTTCCTACGCAAAACGCCGTTAAAACTTATGTAGACGCGGCAGTTGCAGGCGTTTCAATTACTGATGGATCTATCACCGATGCAAAAATAATTAGTATAAGTGCGGGTAAATTAACGGGTGTAGTTGCTATTGCAAATGGAGGTACGGGTGCTAGTACAATTACTGCTGCAAAAACAAACTTAGCACTTAATAATGTAGACAACACAACAGATATGAGTAAGCCCATTAGTTTACTTACACAGGTTGCACTTGATCTAAAAGAAAACACAGCAAATAAATCGGCTATTACAACACTTGGAGCAAGCGATGTTTTATTTCCCACACAAAACGCCGTTAAAACTTATGTAGACGCGGCTATTGTTACCACAGCTATTGCCGATGCGTCTATCACCGATGCAAAAATAATTAGCGTAAGCGCGGGTAAATTAACGGGCGTTATAGCTATTGCAAATGGCGGTACAGGTGCTAGTACAATTACTGCTGCTAAAACTAATTTAGCACTTAATAATGTAGACAACACGTCGGATATAAATAAGCCTATTAGTACACTTACGCAAACAGCACTTGACTTAAAAGAAAACACCGCTAATAAATCCGTTACTACATCACTTGGTACAAGCGATGTTTTGTTTCCTACACAAAACGCAGTTAAAACATATGTAGACGCAGCGGTAGCCACAACAGCTATTGCCGATGGCTCTATCACCGATGCAAAAATAATTAGTGTAGGCGCGAGCAAATTAACGGGTATAATTGCTATTGCCAATGGAGGTACCGGAGCAAACACAATTGCGGCTGCTAAAACAAATTTTGCACTTAACAATGTAGACAACACTTCTGATGTAAATAAACCAATCAGTACCCTTGCCCAAGCAGCGCTTGACTTAAAAGAAAACACAGCAAATAAATCAGTTACTACAACACTTGGTACAAGCGATGTTTTGTTTCCTACACAAAACGCAGTTAAAACATATGTAGACGCAGCGGTAGCGGGCGTTTCAATTACAGATGGTTCTATTACCGATGCAAAAATAATTAGCGTGGCTGCCTCAAAATTAACGGGTGTTGTTCCTGTTGCAAAAGGCGGAACGGGATCGGCAACATTATCAAGTGGATATGTAAAAGCGGGTGTATCTCAGTTTACAACTACCTCAACTATTCCAGTAAATGATGTGGTTGGTGCCATCAAAAAAGTAAATGGCACATCGCCAGATGCCAATGGCGATTTAGTACTTACATTAAGTTTAACCTATACGGGTGTGTACAACAGCGGAAATTTTTCTGCAACAGTACCTACGCCTGCAAATAGTAATATTTATATCGTTTCTTCAGATCCAACACCTTCAAATAATGGTAGAACATTTATTTATGATGGAGCAGTGTGGAGAGAAATTACAGCCAACCAAGCTTCTACAGATGCCCGTTATTTAAGATTAGATGGGGGAACATTAGTGGGCGACTTAACTATTGATGCTACAAAAAAAATCACCCTCACTGATTTGCCTACTAGCTCTACTGATGCCGCCAATAAATCTTATGTAGATGCTGCTGTGGCTGGAGCAACCATTGCAGACGGTTCAATAACAAATGCCAAAATAGTAACTATGGAAGCTAGTAAATTAACCGGCCTGGTAGCTATTGCAAATGGGGGAACCGGCGCAAGCACCATAGCTGCAGCAAAAACTAATTTATTACTTAACAATGTAGACAACACTAACGATTTAAATAAACCAATCAGCACACTTACTCAGTCTGCTTTAGACATCAAGGAAAATACGGCTAATAAATCAATCAATACGGCGCTTGGCACAAGCGATGTTTTATTCCCTTCTCAAAAAGCGGTTAAAAATTATGTAGATGCTGCTGTGGCTGCTACCGCTATTGCCGATGCATCTATAACCGATGCAAAAATAATTAGCCTAAGTGCCAGCAAATTAACCGGCGTTGTTGCTATTGCAAATGGCGGAACCGGTGCAAGCACTGCAGCTGCTGCAAAAATCAATTTAGCACTCAACAATGTAGATAACACTTCGGATGTAAATAAACCTATTAGTTCGCTTACACAAACGGCACTTAATGCAAAAGAAAATGCAGCTAATAAATCAGTTACTACTACACTTGGTACGAGCGATGTATTATTTCCTACACAAAACGCGGTTAAAACCTATGTAGACGCCGCTATTGCTACAACAGTAATTGCTGATGGCTCCATCACAAATGCAAAAATTATAAGCCTAGCTGCTACTAAATTAACGGGCCTGATGCCAGTTGCCAATGGTGGAACAGGCGTTGCAACCATTACCGGTATTGTAAAAGGAAATGGAACTAGTGTTGTAACTGCAGCAGTTAATGGAACCGATTTTTCGTTGGTTAGGGAAATAGCAGATGAATTTGCTGCAACTGTTGGACAAACAGTATTTACACTTACGCAAACGAAATCTGCGAATAGCAAATTAAAAATGTTTATTAATGGCGTAAGAATTAGTAATGCAGCTTATGCTTTAGTAGGAACAACACTTACGTATACGCCCGCTAGTAATGCCAGTTACGCTCTTACTTTAAGTGACAGAATTCAGTTTGATTATTATTATTAATAGATAATTTATGCGGATACTTATTTATATTTTTATTGTGTTTTTTTCGATGGGCACAGTTGATGCGCAGTTAACAATTAATGGTAAAATTAGTACTGTTCCAACTACGTATGTAAATACCAATGGAAAAATTGGAACCGGTGAGGGATTACTTACGTCTGGAAAAAAAACAAAAACATTTGTTTGCGGGGATGACATAATGATCAATCACGTAACGACTGATGGTGTTGCGCCTTTAGCAAAAACGGTTACTTACAAAACTGTATTAACCACCATTAGTGGTGCCAGTAAATGTTGGATCACTTCTAATTTGGGTGCTACAAATGAGGCTAGTTCTGCAACGGATGCAACCGAAAATGCTAGTGGTTGGTATTGGCAGTTTAATTATAAACGAGGTTATAAATATGCGGGTACGACCAGAACACCAACTGCTTGGACTTCTTCAGGAGCCCAACCAGCTCAAGATTGGCAGCCTGCTAATGATCCTTGTACCATTGAGTTAGGGGCTGGTTGGCGCATACCTAATTTAACAGAATGGACAGCAGTCAGAAATACAAATGGTTATTTAAATAACTTTTCTTCTGTGTTAAAAATACATGCTGCAGGATATCTAGCCTATCAAACAGGAGTAATTACTGATAGAGGCACGGGTCATCATTATTGGTCTAGTGATTTTTCGGATGTGACATTTGCTAGAGCGTATGTTATATTTCCACCAAACACATATACTGTTTCTGGTAACAATAGACTTGCTGGATTTAGTGTAAGATGCATTAAAGACTAAGAAAATTATTTTCTTGCTATCTTAAAAGTTTTTGTAGTCGTATTGGTAGCTGTAGTTGCAGACTTTACAGTGATAGTAGCTGTACAAACAACGTTGGTCGCTAAATTAGAAATCATACCATTAATTGGAACCATGGTACTTGCAGCTAGGGTAGAACTTGAAACGGTAGAACCATCAGAATCCTTTTTAACAACAATGTCGGTGATTACACCAGCTGTAGGCATTTTAGAAGTAACTGAAATTTTTACTTCTTGCGTAGTACCTAGCGCAGCATAAATATTTGATCCTGGATCAATATCGTACGTGAAAACAATTGCGTCTTCGGTGGGTGGTGGAGGTGTTGGTGGTGTAACAGGACCGCCGCCGCCACTACCGCCACTGCCTTTACCGCAAGCAGCACTTACTAGTATCACAAACAAAGAAAATACGATAAGTCTAAAAGAAAGTTGTTTTAACACGTTACTGTTATTTTTGGGTATCATTAAATATTATCCAAATATCATTAAAATTTACCGAGTTTGTATTTTTTACACATTGTTTTTATACCTGATTTATAATGAGTCAATTATGCATTATGAAAGCCCTTTTATGGTGTAAGGTGCCCTGTGCGGGCGGTTTAACAGCTTATTGGCCTCATCATCATTAATAAAAGTTTCATCGGTGGCATTCCAATAGAGTTTGCGCTTGGTTTTCATGGCAATAGAATGAACAATACAGGTAGAACATGACCTATGGCCTACTTCTACAGGCGCAATTGGCTGTTTTCTAGATTTTACACAATCGAGCCAGTTGCCATGGTGCTCGTCACTTCTGTATAGGTTAACCTCATTTTCACCAATCACAGAAGTTATTATACCATCATTACTAGCTGTTAATGCCTTTTGGCTTGATGCTGCAACTGGGTCACTAGCACTTGCTTTATAAGCCCCTCTTGTAACAAAAATCCATCCTTCGGTACCAATATATTTAATGCCATTTGGAAGGTCGGTGCTAATGGTCATTTTTACGCCATTGTCATATAAGCCGTAGGTGGTAAAATCGCCCATAACATCCCATAATCCCGACGTTGGATAAACAGCTGTACCCCAAACTTCTTTGGGTCCGGTGTACTCGGTGTTCATAGCCCAGTGCGCACAGTCGATATGATGGGCGCCCCAATTGGTTATCATGCCGGCACAATAGTTTTCGCCACGCATCCAACCCGGTCTGCTATAATCGTTTTGTGGGTGCACCCTTTTTTCGGTGTAATACATATACGGTGTTGGCCCTAACCAAGCATCGTAGTTTAATGTACTTGGAATGGGCATTTCTGGTTCTATATCACCACCAGGATCTTTGGGTAAGCCAATAAGTACTTCTTTTAATTTTCCAATGCGTCCATTTCTTACTAGCTCTGCAGCATATCTAAATTGCGTACTTGATCTTTGTTGACTACCAATTTGTAAAATACATCCTTGCTTGTGCACCGCATTACTTAATGCGCGACCTTCCTGAATCGTAAGCGCAGTAGGCTTTTGCAGGTATATGTCTTTTCTTGCTTCAGCTGCCAAAACACCTAAGTAAGCATGTGAATGATCGGGCGTACTAATGAGTACCGCATCAATATCTTTATTGTTTAAGAGCTCTTGTGCAGCTGAATACATTTTTACACCATCGTAAGGCTTGCCATATTTTTTAGAATAGAAATCATTTACAAACTGCTTTCCTTCTTTTAATCTTTTACTATCTACATCACATACCGCCATAATATTTGCATGGTTGTATTTGAGGGTTTCAAACATATCGTGTTCTCTAGAAATGCGCCCAAGACCAATGGCACCAATATTAATTCTATTGCTAGGCGCACTCGGTCCAAAAACGGCAGCGGGCACAATGGTTGGAAAGCCAACAGTAGCAAGGGTTGCGCCGATGGCACCCTTAACAGAAGTTTTCATAAAATCTCGTCTATTTGGTTTTTTATTTTCTGTCATTGCAATTATTTTTTTTAAGGTAATAATTTATTTGATAAGGATACTTTTTATTTGAAAATTATTTGATTGAATTCAATTACTTTTAAGGATAAGACCATGCTTTTATGAACCGCCGTTTGTATCTATTATATGCTTTATGGATTGGTTTTTCTGCGCCATTGATTGCGCAAAAACCAGTTAAGCAAATCCTTCCCAATGTTATTTATATATACCTCGACGATATGGGTTATGGTGAACTGGGTTCATATGGGCAGCAAAAAATAAAAACACCCAATCTAGATAAAATGGCCGCCGAAGGTATGCGCTTTACGAGGCATTATTCATCAGCACCGGTGTGTGCACCAGCCCGCGCAAGTTTAATGACGGGTAAACATACGGGTCATTCATACATTAGAGGTAATTACGAATTAGGTGGTTTTGAAGATAGCACAGAAGGTGGCCAAATGCCGTTACCAGAAAATACGGTTACCATTGCCAAACTCATGCAGGACGCAGGTTACACCACGGGCGCGATTGGTAAATGGGGGTTAGGTATGCATGATAATACGGGCAACCCTAACCAGCAGGGCTTCGATTATTTTTATGGTTATTACTGTCAAAAGCAGGCGCATAATTTTTATCCAACGCATTTATGGGAAAATGGAAAATGGGATAGTTTGCGTAACCCATACATATATGTGCACCAAAAATTACCAGCAGGCACGACCGCAGATTCGGCCTTCGAAAAATTTATTGGAAGCGATTATGCCATTACTAAAATGGCTCAAAAAACAACGGCATTTATCAATAAAAATAAAGACAAACCATTTTTTTTGTACCTACCCTACACGGGTCCGCACGTTTCATTGCAAGCACCAAAAGGTGAAGTTGCCAAATACTTAGGGCAGTTTCCTGAAGAGCCCTATTTAGGGTATAAAGGAGGCTATGCACCAAATAAATATCCATTGGCTACATATGCCGCTATGATTACTTATATAGATACGCAAGTAGGTGAAATATTTAAATTATTAAAAGATTTAAAATTGGATCAAAATACGCTGGTACTATTTTCAAGTGATAATGGTGCCACTTTTGATGTGGGTGGCGTGCAAACAAATTTCTTTAATAGTGTTGCTGGTTTTAGGGGACGCAAAATGGATTTGTATGAAGGCGGTATTCGCGTTCCATTTTTAGCACGCTGGCCATCAAAAATAAAGGCAGGCACTATTTCTGATTTTCCTTCGGTGCAGTATGATATGATGGCAACACTGGCGCAATTAACACGCCAAAAAGCACCCGTATCGGATGGCATTTCAATATTACCTACTTTATTAGGAAGCCCTCAAACACAAGCCAGTAGGCCGTTTATGTATTTTGAATATCCCGAAAAAACAGGTCAAGTAGCGGTTATGGTTGGAGATTGGAAAGGGGTAAAATCGGATCTTAAAAAAAATAAACAAGCGCTTTGGGAAATTTATAATGTAAAATCAGACCCGGGGGAAACTACCAATGTTGCATTAGCGCATCCAGAACTTGTGCGGCAAATGGAATCGATTTTAAAAGCGAGTCATAGACATCCGCATATTTCTGATTGGGAATTTATAGATGGAAAATTACCTGTAAAAAAATAAATAAATATTGAAACTGAGCTTTATAAAAAAAACTATTTGTTGGTTATTGCTTTGCGCAATGTGTTTGGCGCAATTGCGCGTAGATGCGCAAACTAGCATTAGCGCGAGACCCAATATCATTCATATTATTATCGATGATATTGGCTACGATGATTTTTCGAGTTATGGATCACTGTATTATAAAACACCGCATATAGATGCGCTAGCAAAAGAGGGAACCCGCTTAACTAATTTTTATGCACCACATGGAACCTGCACACCAACGCGTGCGGCTATTATGACAGGGCGCTATAGTCCGCGCGTAAATGATAGAACCGGACTGGGTGTTTTATTTCCATCCAATACCAATGGGCTTGATAGTAGCAAAGAAATTACGTTTACCAAACAACTACAAAAAGTAGGCTACGCAACGGCGCTAGTGGGTAAATGGCATTTAGGTCACTTACCAAAATTTTTACCACCCGCACATGGTTTTGATAGCTATGTTGGCATCCCTTACCCCAACGACCATGGTCCTGAAAGGCTTGGTAATACAGGATCTAGAGGGTATCCACCCATTCCGCTTATGCGTAATAGTGAAAAAGTAAAAGAATTAAATAATAACGAATTAGCAGAACTGCCTGCTCAATTTATTAGAGAAGCTTGTGCGTTTATGAAAGAGAAAGCGGCTAGTAAACAACCATTTTATTTGCAGTACGCTAATATTGAAACACATACGCCTTATTTTATTCCAAAAGGTTTTGAAGGACGTTCTAACTATGGTGCATTTGGTGACGCAGTTGCCTACATCGATTATACAGTGGGTGTTTTAACAGGGTATCTTAAACAATTGGGACTCGAAAAAAATACGCTTATAGTTATTCATTCCGATAACGGACCGCTCGTAGAAAAATACCAAGAGTTAGAAGACAGCTATGGAAAATTTGGTCTAGTAGATACCAGTTTACAACACGTATTACGGGATGGAAAATACCAGCAGCGTTTTGAAGGCGGTGTAAGGTCGGCGTGTTTTATAAAATGGCCAGGTGTCATTAAGCCCGGTGTTATCAGTGAAAACTTATATAGTGGGGTAGATTTGTTTACAAGCTTTTTACAAGTGGCAGGCGCTCAAATACCAACTGCTACAGTAATTGATGGAAAACCTATCATTGAAAGTATCGTTAATAATAAACCCGTGCGTAATACATTTTATGCCTTTGCACCGCAAAAAGAAGTGCAAGGTGTTAGGTATAATAATTGGAAATTAGTAATTGATAAGCGTGGTGGTAAAACCTCATTACTACTTTTTAATTTGGCAAATGATCCAAGTGAATTAAATGATCTTGCTACAAAAAATAAAAACATTGTACAAACAATGTATAACTTAGCTACGGAGGCAGAGCAAGCAGTTGTAAATAATTTACCACTGCAAGAAATAAATAACTTTAATTTTTAGCATTGAAAAGAGCATTCATATTATATCAATCAATATTTTTTTGTTGCATGCTTTTTTGGGCATGTACTTCTGGAGACAATGCTGCAAAAGCCATTCAAGATTCTATTCAAGCAAAAAAAGATTCGATATTACACTGTACCAGTAATATCCCTAACCGGTTTGGTGTTGGTGGCGGTGCAGATACATTAAGTATTGTAAAAGGTGTTGCAAATAAAGCAGGTATGGTTCTAATAAGTGGAGGCGGCTTTATGATGGGTTGTTCCGATAAAACTGGACGTGTCGATGAATATCCGCAACATAATGTTACCGTTTCTAGTTTTTGGATGGATACCACCGAAGTAACCAACGCACAGTTTGCAAAATTTGTGGCAGCAACTGGCTATGTTACCACCGCCGAAAAAAATCCGGATTGGAATGAAATAAAAAAACAATTGCCTCCTGGCACACCAAAGCCGGCGCCCGAATTATTAGTAGCATCATCACTTGTATTTGTAATGTCTTCTACACCAGTTGATATGAACAACCCTGCATCTTGGTGGGCTTGGACAAAAGGAGCCAATTGGAAACATCCGCGTGGCTCTGGAAGTAACATTAAAGGAAAAGACAGTGAACCGGTAACGCAAATTTCATGGGATGATGCTAATGCCTATGCCCGTTGGGCTGGCAAGCGTTTACCTACAGAGGCAGAGTGGGAATTTGCAGCGCGTGGTGGACTAAAAAATCAAACATTTCCTTGGGGCAATGAGCCCATCGAAAAGGGAGCTACGAAGGCTAATATTTGGCAAGGAACTTTTCCAAACACCAACACGGGAGCAGATGGTTATATGCGTATTGCACCCGTTGCTAAATACGCACCTAATGCTTACGGATTGTATGATATGAGTGGCAATGTTTGGGAATGGTGTTCCGATTGGTATGATGCCAATTACTATGCAAGTGTAGCAGGACAAAATTTGCAAAATCCTACCGGGAGTAATAAAAGTTTTGATCCGGACGAACCTACCATTCCAAAAAAAGTAGTGCGTGGTGGATCTTTTTTATGTCATGCATCTTATTGTGCAAGTTACCGCGTATCTGCGCGTATGAAAACTGCCACTGACACCGGACTCGAGCACACTGGATTTAGATGTGTAACAGATGTATCTTCAGAAAAAAAATAAAAATTGTGTATGAAAAAATGGATCGCTTGCTGCTTACTTATAAGCATGCTGCAGTTACAACTTACTGCACAAAACTACCAACCTAATTGGGAGTCGCTCGATTCGAGACCCGTTCCTTCATGGTTTATGAACGAAAAATTTGGCATTTTTATTCATTGGGGTGCATATAGTGTTCCATCATGGGGGCCAGAACATAGTTACTCGGAGTGGTACCAAAATGGTTTGCAAGCAGACAAAGACAACGTGCGCAAACAATTTCACAAACTGCATTATGGCGATATGTCTTACTATGGATTTGGCCCTATGTTTAAGGCAGATCGTTTTGATCCGGATGCCTGGGCTAAAGTGTTTGAGCAGTCAGGTGCAAAATATATTGTGTTAACGAGTAAGCACCACGATGGCTTTGCTATGTGGCCTAGTAAAGAAGCAGATAAAACCTGGGGCTTTCCTTGGAACAGTGTAACGAGTGGTCCTAAAAGAGATTTATTGGGTGATTTATTTAAAGCTGTAAGAAAGACAAGCGTGCGTGCTGGTATGTATTATTCACTGTACGAATGGTACAACCCACTCTATAAATCGGACATCAATAAATATGTAAGTGATCATATGTGGCCACAAATGAAAGACCTCATTAATACCTATCAGCCCGATGTTTTTTGGACAGATGGTGATTGGGACCTTTCGGATGCAAAATGGAAATCGCCTGAATTTTTAGCATGGCTCTATAACGAAAGTCCAGTAAAAGAAAAGATTGTTACCTATGATAGATGGGGCAGTGGTATTCGTTTTCATCATGGTGGTGTATATACGCCAGAGTACCAACCTGATTTAGATTTTGAAGATCATCCTTGGGAAGAAAGTAGGGGTATGGGATACTCATATGGCTACAATAAAGAAGAAGATATTTGGGATTATAATTCGGCGCAATCACTGGTGTTAGCATTAGTAGATAAAGTAAGTAGAGGTGGCAATTTTTTATTAGATATTGGACCTGATGACCACGGAAAAATCCCACCTATTATGCAGGAGCGTTTGTTGCAAATAGGAGCTTGGTTACAAGAAAATGGCGAAGCTATTTACAACACCAGACGCTGGATACGCACTTCACAAGCGTCAATTAAAGACAGTAAAGAAAAAGATTTTTATTTTACGTACAACCCTACTAGCAATGCATTGTACGCCATCTCGCCCAAGTTTAATAATAATGGCGAGTACGTTATTAAAGACCTTGATTTACCTACTGGTACCAACATTTCTTTTGTTGCAACCAAAGAAAAATGCACATGGAAAAAACAAGGAAATGATATTGTGGTAAGCATGCCAGCCTACAAGCCAGCTATGATAAAAGCGCCATATGCCTATGCACTTAAAATTGAAAATTTTGGCGCATTTGCTGCAAAACCAAAAATAGAAATTACGTATGCAAATGGTGCGCAGCTTCCAACTGTTGCGCTAGTTGCACCAGCAGGCGCTGCCATACATTATACAACTGATGGAACAAATCCAACCTTGTCGTCTCCAACGTATACCGCGCCGTTTACACCTACAAAAACAACGCTTGTTAAAGCACAAATTTTTGACAATACAAAACTACCTGGTAAAGTAGCGGAAGTATCCGCTAGGGCATACACTTGGATGCCTGCTGTAAAAATAAGCGGTGCCTTACAACCCGGAATTACCTATACCTATTTTGAAACAAAAGGCAAACAAAATTTAGCAGCCCTACCAGGCTTAACACCAGCAGTAACAGGCGTTACACAAGATATTAGCGTGGCCGTAAAAAAGCGTGCATCAGAATTTAGTTTGCTATTTGATGGCTATTTAAAAATTGAAAAAGACGGCATCTATCATTTTACGACACGCTCCGATGATGGTAGTATTTTATACATCGATGATGAAGAAGTGGTAAACAATGATGGTGATCATGGATCTGTGGAGGCGTCCGGAAAAGCAGCCCTTAAAAAAGGATACCATAAAATTAGAGTGGCGTATTATGATGGTAGTGGCGGCAATGAATTAATTGCAACCATACAATTAGAAAACGGAACAAAAAATAATTTAAACAGCAAACTTATTTGGATTAAAAAATAAACTATGAAAAAAATAATATTGATTGCCGCTATTTTATTTTTTGCAAAAGCAAATAATACTATTGCGCAAGAGCACACAGCAAGTTTAAAATATACATTACCCGCTGATGCTAAAGTGCGTGAAAAATTAGCAGCTTGGCAAAAAGTAAAATTTGGATTACTCATGCACTGGGGTACCTATAGTCAATGGGGCGTGGTAGAAAGTTGGAGCATTTGTCCTGAAGACGAAGGCTGGACGCAGCGCAGGGGACCTTATTCGGCGGATTGGTAT
>Ga0255108_1000090_pt1 | contig 26824 bp, 26 predicted proteins | sample Law_Miss_RepA_8h_FD_188469 | JGI IMG/M metagenome (GOLD analysis project Ga0255108, IMG submission 188469) | Freshwater microbial communities from St. Lawrence River, New York, United States - Law_Miss_RepA_8h | ecosystem: Environmental > Aquatic > Freshwater > River | place: USA: New York... | reverse complement strand
AGTTCAAGAACAAGAAGGGCTTCGGCCCCGGCCACGGCAAGCTGATGCTCACCGAGCACGGCGACCCCTGCTGGTTCCGCAACATCGTCGTCACCGAACTCTGAGCCCGCTCAGAACCGGTGAATCAAGGGCGCCCCTCGGGCGCCCTTTTTCGTGCCTGCTCAGGCGCCGAGCTTGATCCGGAGACCGTCGTAGCAGAGGCCGACCTTCGGGTGCGTCTGATGCAGCTGCTCCGTATACGTCGCGTAATCGATCTGATAAGTCATGTGCGTGAGCAAAGCCCGCTTGGCGCGCAGGTCGTGCGCGGCCTGACAGGCCTGATCGACGGTCATGTGCGTCGGATGCGGATTCGGGCGCAGGCCGTCGAGGATCGCGAGGTCGGCATGCTCGCCGAGCTCGAGGGACTTCTCGGTCATCGCTCGGCAATCGGTGTAATAGGCGAACTTCATGCCCGTCGAAGGCTCTTCGAAGACGAGGCCGAGCGTGGACTCATTGCCGTGCGGCAGGAGCGTCGAACGGATGATGCCGCCGCCGGGTAGGACGATCTTCGACGGCATGAGATTGAGACCCAGTGAGACGTAACCCGAGGCCGCCGGCTTGCCGACGGCGTAAGGGAAGATCGCCTTGATGCGCTCGAGGCCGACGTCGGTCGAATAGACCGGGATGGCCGCCCCACCCTTGTTCGTGCAGAACTGACGAAGGTCGTCCATGCCCAGCACGTGGTCGGCGTGGCCGTGGGTCAGGATGAACGTGTCGACCTCGCGGACATCATACTTCAGGCACTGCGTCCGGAACTCCGGAGCGGCGTCGACCTGGACGTGATGGCCCTCGATGACGACGTGGATGCTAGTCCGGGCGCGCCAGTTCCGCTCGTTCTTCAGATCCAGCCCCGGATTGTCATGGGCGGGCAAGGGACAGCCCTGCGAAGTGCCGCAGCCCATGATGAGGATTTCCATGAGGCGAAGAAGAGGGGAAAACGAACGGAAGGCAAGTGGCGGACTTCGCAGAGTATCGAGTATGGAGTATCGAGTATAGGGGCAAAACCAGAGGCACAAGGGGGCAATAGCCTCCGGGTAATAGCCGACGAGGCAGGAGGTGACCGCGCCTTGCCCGCCCTTTCAATGATTGCGATGAAACCTTGCACACCCCTCGGCCAAGTTAAGACCTATCGCGACCTGCTCGTGTGGCAGAAAGCCAAGCTGATGGCCGTCTCGATCTATCGGCTCTGCGAGTCACCCGGCCTCTGCCGCAAGTACACCCTCTGCGATCAAATGACGCGGGCAGCCGTATCCATAGCTTCAAACATTGCGGAAGGCGACGAGAGAAGCACCAACAAGGAGTCGCTTCGATTCATCGTCATAGCACGGGCTTCTTTGGCCGAACTGGAAACCCAGGTCGAAATTGCCCATGAGATCGGAACCGTCGCCAAAGAAGATTTCGCCCGGTTCCGAACCTCGGCCGAGGAGTTAGGCAGACTCATTGGCGGAGTTATCCGCATGAGACAGGAACGACAAAGGCTATCCGGTGATAAGGACTAGGATCACAGCCCAAAGGAGCCCAATCTGGGCAGGAAAACCCCATTTAACCCTACTCTATACTCGATACCCCAATCCCGAACGCCTTTACTCCCCCCCTTAGGCAGCTCCCGAGACTCCATACTCGATACTCCATACTCTCAGTCCCCGACTTCCGTGTTCGCCAACCTCACCGACAAACTTACCAAGGCCCTCCGCGACCTCCGGGGGCTCTCCAAGCTCTCCGAGGAGAACATCGCCCCGGCGCTGACCGAGGTGCGCTCGGCGCTGATGTCCGCCGACGTCAATTTCAAGGTCTCCAAGGACTTCACCGAACGCGTCAAGGTCGCCTGCCTCGGCCAGGCCGTCATCGAGTCCGTCAACCCGGGCCAGATGGCCGTCAAGATCGTGTCCGACGAGCTCACGAAGCTCCTCGGCGAAGGCGAACGCCCGATCGACCCCCGCCGCCCGTTGCGCGTGCTCCTCGTCGGCCTGCAGGGCTCCGGCAAGACCACCAGCGCCGCCAAGCTCGCCAAGCACCTCGTCAAGAAGGAGGGCATCCGGAAGCCTTCCCTGATCGCCGCCGACTTGCGCCGTCCCGCGGCCATCGACCAGCTTGAGACTCTGGCGAAGAACGAAGGGTTCGACTTCCGCGCCGACCGCGCCGCGACCGACGTCGCCGCGATGGTGGGCCGCCTGGTCAAGGACGCCGAAGCCGCCGCCGCGGACCTCGTCATCGTCGACACCGCCGGCCGCCTGCAGATCGACGGAGACCTGATGGAAGAAGTCCGCCGCGTGCGCGACGCCTTCCAGCCGCACGAGGTCTTCCTCGTCGCCGACGCCGCCCTCGGCCAGCAGGCCGTCGACGTGGCCGCCAAGTTCCACGAATCCACGCCCCTCACCGGCATCATCCTGACCAAGCTCGACGGCGACGCCCGTGGTGGCGCCGCGTTGTCGATGAAGTCCGTCACGGGCGTCCCGATCCGCTACATGGGCACGGGCGAGAAGTCCTCGGACTTCGACACCTTCCACCCCGACCGCATGGCCCAGCGTATCCTGGGCATGGGCGACGTCGTCTCCCTCGTCGAGAAGGCCCAGGAGGTCGTCGACCATAAGGAAGCCGAGCGTCTGGCCGAGAAGATGAAGAAGGCCGACTTCGACCTCGAGGACTTCCTCGCGCAGATGTCGCAGATGAAGAAGATGGGCCCCCTCGGCGATATCATGAAGATGATGCCCGGCATGGGCGGCATCCAGGTCGGCGCCAAGGAAGAGAAGCACCTCGCCAAGACCGAAGCCATCGTGCTTTCGATGACCAAGAAGGAGCGTCGTAATCCCGACATCCTCAACGGCTCCCGCCGCCTGCGCATCGCCAAGGGCTCGGGTACCCAGGTCAGCGATGTGAACGCACTGATCAAACAATTCTCCCAGATGCGCGACATGATGCGCATGATGAAGGGCGGCAAGGGCAAGGAGCTCATGCGTCGCATGGGCCAGATGGGCGGCGGCCGCGGCGGCATGCCCGGCGGCGGTTTCCCGGGTGGCGGCTTCCCCGGCATGCGCTGATCGCCATGTCCAAGATGATTCCCTTCGACCCGGCCCTGCTCTCCCGTCCCGGTTGGATCTTCGACTGCGACGGTACCCTCGCGGCCTCCATGTGGATCCACCACCGCAGCTGGACCCACATCGTCAGCAAGCAGATCGGCCGACCGTTCGACTTCCCCTGGCCCCTCTTCTGTTCGATGGGCGGCATGTCCGCTGTCGACACCTGCCAGCGCCTCAAGGCCGATTACGGCTTCGACCTGAACGTCGAGCAGCTGCTCGCCGACGGCCATGAATTCCTCGAGGAGCACCTCGCCAAGGACGTCACCGCCCGCACCGAAGTCGTCGCCGTCGTCCACCACGTCCGCGGCCTCGGTCACAAGACCGCCGTCGCTTCGGCCGGCCGTCGCGATCACGTGCACACCACGCTCAAGCGGATCGACATTACGCACCTCTTCGATGCCATCATCACCGCGGAGGACGCCGTGCGCTCCAAGCCGCACCCTGACCTCTTCCTCGCCGCGGCGGATCGCCTCGGCCTGAAGCCCGCCGACTGCGTCGTCATCGAAGACAGCCCGCGCGGCAAGGAAGCCGCCGACGCCGCCGGGATGCCCTGCATCTTGGTGGAGCCGGCATAAATCCAGGGGACACGTGGGCACGGTGACACGTGGACATGGGGGATGTTAGCAAAGGAATCCCTTAGGGGAGGATAGGGATTCAGTGTGCGATGAAAGCGGTGCGTTGAAGCTGCAAAGAGGACAGCCTTGGCGGCGATGAATACCCCCAAGCCACTCGGTAAGGTTAATTCTTATCGCGACCTCGTTGTCTGGCAGAAGTCGCGATCGCTCGCGTCCGCAGCCTATCGCCTCTGCATGACGCCGTCCTTCGAGAGACATCGAGGGCTGTCCGATCAGATCATGCGATCGGCAGTCTCCATCCCTTCGAATATCGCCGAAGGCGACGAACGTGGGACAAACAAAGACGCCCTACGCTTCCTCCAGATTGCACGCGGCTCTTTGGCGGAACTTGAAACCCAACTCAGTATCGCCGAGGACCTCGGCATCATCCCCCAGCCAGCAGTCGTCCAAGTAGCGGCGCAGCTCGACGAAGTAGCCCGCCTGCTAGGCGGCACCATCAAGATGCGGAAAGCCCGTGAAGCAGAAGACGGGAGATGATCCCGCCTCCCTCTTCCCTTCCCCGTGTCCACGTGTCACCGTGCCCACGTGTCCCCTAGCTACACTTACTTCTTCAGCTTCGCGCAGAAACGCGCGAGGCGCTCGAGGCCCTGCGCGATGACCTGGTCGGAGGTCGCGTAGCTGAGGCGGATGTAGCCTTCGGAGCCGAACGCGGAACCGGGGACGACGGCCATGAGCTCTTCTTCGAGCAGGCGGTCGGCGAACTGGGAAGAGGTCAGGCCGAACGACTTGATGTTCGGGAAGAGGTAGAACGCGCCCTGCGAGCGGTAGCAGGTCAGGCCGGGGATGGCGTTGAGGCCGGCGAGGAGGTTGAGGCGGCGCTTGTCGAAGACGGCTCCCATCTCGGCGAGGGAGGCCTTGGCCTTGTCGGGGTGCTGGTGCACGGCGAGGGCGCCGAACTGCGCGAAGGTGGTGGCGTTGGACGAGATCTGGCTCTGGAGGTCGGCCACGGCGGCGGCGAGGGCCTTGTCGGCGGCGACGAGGGTGCCGAGGCGCCAGCCGGTCATGGAGTAGCTCTTGGCGTAGCCGGAGACGGTGATGGTCAGGCGGGCGGCTTCAGGCGAGAAGGTCGCCGGGCTGCAGGTGGTCTGGCCGTCATAGACGAGGTTCTCGTAGATCTCGTCGGACATGATCCAGACGTTGGCCTTCACGCAGATGGCCACGAGGGCTTCGAGCTCGGCGCGGGTATAGACGGCGCCGGTCGGGTTCGACGGGCTGTTGATGATGACCATGCGCGTCTTCGGGGTGAGCGCGGCGGTCAGCTGGGCCGGGGTGATCTTGAAGCCGGTGACGTCTTCGGCGTTGACGACGACGGGCGTACCGCCGGCGAGCTTCACCATCTCAGGGTAGCTCACCCAATAGGGGGCCGGAATGATGACTTCGTCACCCGCGCTGATCGTGGCGAGGATGGCGAGGTAGCAGGACATCTTGCCGCCTGGGGAAACAACGACGTTGGCGTCGGCGATACCGGTGAAGCCGCGGCGCGTGTAGTCCTCGGCGATGGCCTTACGGAGGGCGGGAATGCCCGGCGTGGGGGCATACTTCGTCTGGCCCTCGGCTAAGGCCTTGGCACAGGCGTCCTTGACGAATTGCGGGGTATCGAAGTCGGGCTCACCGACGCCGAAACCGACGACGTCCTTGCCGGCGGCCTTGAGGGCCTTGGCCTTGGCATCGACGGCGAGGGTCGGGGAAGGGGCTACGTTACGGGCCCAGGAGGAGAGAGCGGGATTCGACATGATTGGAACCCCGCAAAACGAAAGGCCTCCGCCCCGCTTGGCAAGTCATTAGGCGACCCTCACCCTGCCCTGTCCGGCTGGCGCCGTCCTTAAATATCGATGGCGTCTTCCTGCTTAGGCTTGGACTGGCCGTCCGCGCCCGGACCCCGCTGGGCCGCCGGAGCAGTCGAATAGCTGATGAACCACGACCCCACCGAAATCGCCAAAGAGGCCAGCCACGGGGAGCCGAGCGGCAAACCAAGCAAATTGCAGACCAACTTCAGCATCAGCACATTCGTCAGGTACAGGAGGCCGAAGGTAATCAGGCCGGTCATCAAGACCTTAGGCAGGCGCAGGACGATGAAAAGCGGCAAGGACAGCAGCAGGAGCAGAACCAGGACGAAGGGACGGACCAAGAGGTTCACCAAGCCGAGGAGCAGCGCGATCCAAAGGACGTTCGCGTAGGAATCCTGGATATCAAGATAACCCAACCGCACCGCGATCAGGATGCTGAGCGGTAGGGCAAAAAGACGGGCGAGGGCTAAAATGAAACGGAGTCCTGCGGACATGACTCCACATCATACCACAAGAAACCGCCCCGTCCAGCGTCAAGCGGACGCCCCACCCCGCCCTGCGTTTAGCGGGCGTGGCGGATATCTTCGCCCGAGAGGATGAAGATGACCTGTTCGGCGATATTCTTGGAGTGATCGCCGATACGTTCCAGCGCCTTGGAGATGAAGATCAGTTCGACGTGCGAAGCGGAAACCTTGGCGGAGTCGCCGGAGCGTCCGAACAAGGCCTCGTAGTTCTTGCGGTTGAGCGTGTCGATCTCGGCATCGCGCTCGAGGACGAGGCGGGCCTTGGAGATGTCACCTTCGATGAAGCTATCCAGGGCCAGCCGGAGCACCTCGCAGGCGATGATGCCTTCGGCGGGGACGTGCAGGAGGTCCTTGAGCGGGCCGCGTTCGGAGATGACCATGGCGCGCTTGGCGATGACCGAAGCCTCGTCGGCGATGCGCTCGAGGTCATGGCCGATGTCGCGGGCCGCCAGCAAGAGGCGGACATCGCTGCCCATCGGGCCGAAGAGCGTCAGGTAGCGCATGATTTCGCGGTCGACGCGCTTTTCGAGATCGTCGACGCGGTCGTCCATGCCGCGGACCTGGAGGGCCAGGGAATCATCACCCTGCTCCACCGCATGCAGGACCATGCGGGTCATGTCGAGGGAGCGCTCGCCCATGAGGATGAGGTCGTCGCGGAGCTGGCGGAGCTCGTCGTGGAAGTGGCGTTGCATAAGCGTGTTTTCTTGGAAGTGGGCGAAGGGCTCAGCCGAAACGGCCCGAGATGTAGGCCTCGGTCTGCGCCTGCGAGGGATTCATGAAGATCTTCTCCGTCGTGTCATATTCGATCTGCTTGCCGAGGTAGAAGAAGGCCGTGCGGTCGGAAACGCGGGCGGCCTGCTGCATCGAGTGCGTCACGATCACGATGGTGAACTGCTCCTTGAGCTCGTGGATGAGCTCCTCGATCTTGCCGGTGGCGATCGGGTCGAGGGCCGAGCAAGGCTCGTCCATCAGCAGGATTTCCGGACGGTTGGCGATGGCGCGGGCGATGCAGAGACGCTGCATCTGGCCACCCGACAGACCCAGGGCGCTATCCTGCAGGCGGTCCTTCACCTCATCCCAAAGCGCGGCCTTGCGCAGCGACGTCTCGCAAGCCTCGTCGAGGATGGAGCGGTCGCGCACGCCCATCACGCGGAGGGCGAAGACGACGTTCTCGTAGATGGACTTGGGGAACGGGTTGGATTTCTGGAAGACCATGCCCACGCGGCGGCGCAGGGAGATGACCTCCAAGCCCGGGTCGTAGATGGAACGCCCCTTGATGGTGATGTCGCCGACGTGACGGATGCCGTCGACCAAATCGTTCATGCGGTTCAGGTTGCGCAGCAACGTGGACTTGCCGCAGCCGGAAGGGCCGATGAAGGCCACGACCTGGCGCTCGGGAATATCGAGGGAGATCCCTTCGAGCGCCTGCTTCTGCCCATACCAAAAGCCATAGTCGCGGATGCTGATGTAGTCCCTGCGGCCATCGCGTTCGGTGGCGGGCCGGACTTGGATGCGGGAAGGATTGGGGTTCATGGTGGCGGTCATTTGAAGGTGAAATCAGAAGGAGGCACCCTTAAAACGGGCGCGGAGACGGTTGCGGACCCAGATGGCCCCGAGGTTCAGGCAGACCACGAGGATGATCAGCAGGAGCGTGGTGGCGAAGACCATCGGGCGGGCGGCATCGGAGTCGGGAGACTGGAAGCCGAGGTCGTAGACGTGGAAACCCAGATGCATGAACTTGCGGTCCAAGTGAAGGAAGGGGGCCACGGCGTCCACCGGCAGGGTCGGGGCCAACTTGACCACCCCCACCAACATGAGCGGAGCGACCTCGCCGGCGCCACGGGCCATGGCGAGGATGACCCCGGTGAGGATCCCCGGCGCGGAAGCGGGGAGCAGGATCTCGCGGATGGTCTGCCACTTGGAGGCACCCGCGGCCAAGGAGGCTTCGCGCATCCCGCGGGGGACGGCGGCCAAAGCTTCCTCGGTGGCGACGATCACGACCGGCAAGGTCATCAGCGCCAAGGTCAACGAACACCAGAGGAGTCCACCCGTCCCGAACACAGGCGTGTTGTTGTTGTACTTGAGCTGGTCGGAAAAGAAGAGCTGGTCGATGGAACCACCCAGAACATAGACGAAGAAACCCAAACCGAAGACGCCGAAGACGATCGAGGGGACGCCGGCCAGGTTGTTGACGCTGATGCGGACGATGCGGAGAATCGGTCCCTGTTGGGCGTATTCGCGGAGATAGATGGCCGTGATGACCCCGAAAGGCGTGACCAGCAAGCTCATGAACACGGTCATGACCAAGGTGCCGAAAATAGCGGGCATCAAGCCGCCCTCGGTGTTCGCTTCGCGTGGCTCGTCGAAGATGAACTCGTGCAACCGGGAAAAGAAGAGCCGGACGCGGCCCCACGTATCGAGTTGATTCGGGAACCAACCGCGGACGATCTGCGAGAGGGGGACGGTGACTTCCCGGCCGGCCGCATCACGGCCCAGCAACTTGGCGACCTCGCCGCGTTGGGCGACGCCTTGGGCCTCGGTGCGCAAGTCCGCAAAGCGGGCCTCCAAGGTCGCGATGAGCTTGCGCTGTTCCGCCACCTCGTCCGCCTGCCCACGGTCTTCGGCCCGGCGCAGGGCGATGCGGGCCGCCTCCATCTCGCTGTTGACATCGCCGATGCGGTGACGGGTCAGTTCAACCAGCTTCTCGCGGGTCGCGCCAGCGGCCGCGACCTCTTGTTGGAAAGATTCCGAAAAAGCGGGCGAAGTGACCGGGACCTCCTGGCCGTCGGCACGCTTCAGGGTGAGCGGACGGAGAAACGCCGGTCCATTCTCGACGCGCTCCAAACCGAGGATATCGGCAGGAAAGACTTCCCCCTTCAACTTGGCCTCATCCACCCAGAGGTAGGAATTTCCGTTCAACTCGCGCAGACCTACCTGGAACTGCAGTTCATAACGGGGGGCGCTGGCCAGCGAACCCGGACGGATGCGGCGCTGGGCCAGCTGGCCGATGATGGTCCGGCCATCGTCGACCTGCACCACGGGAACGGGCGGAGCCCAAAAGACGCTGATCCCGTTGAGGACGACGAGCGCGAGGAGACCAATCACCATGCCGAGGCCCACGATCAGGCCCAGGCCCGTGAACCAAACCCAGGCTTCGCCCCGGGGGGTGCTGCTATCGGAAGAAGGAGACGACATGGCTTAGACGACTTTGTAGCGCTCGCGGAGGCGCTGACGGAGAACCTCCGCCAAGGTGTTGATCACGAACGTGAGGAGGAAGAGGCAGCAAGCGCCCAAGAAGAGCGCCCGGAAATGCGTGTGGCCAGCGGCGGCTTCGGGGAGCTCAACGGCGATGTTGGCCGACAAGGTGCGCATGCCGCTGAAGGGATTGAATTCCATCACCGCGGTATTACCCGTCGCCATCACGACGATCATGGTCTCGCCGATGGCGCGGCCGAAGCCAATCATGACCGCGGACACGATGCCGGAAATCGCGGTGGGAATCACCACGCTCCAGACCGTCTGCCAACGGCTGGCCCCCAGGGCCAAGGAGCCCGAGATGAGCGACTGCGGCACGTTCGAAAGCGCGTCCTCGGCGATGGTGAAAATGATGGGGATGACGGCGAAGCCCATCACGAAGCCGACGACCAAGCAATTGCGCGAGTCGTAGCTCATGCCCGTGGTTTGACGCCACCACTCGCGGAAATCAGCCAAGGGGGCGCCGGAGGCGGTATCCTTGACCGTGAAGAATGCAGCCTCGATCGAAGGCCCCGCCTGCCAGGCCAGCCAGCAGCAAAGGGCGATGAACGGGAGCAACCACACGAACTCCATGCCGGGGCGGACCTGCCGACGCCAAGGCTGCGGCAAGGCCGACCAAAGGAAACCGGCGCCCAGCGCCGCCGGCGTGAGGACACCAAGGGCGCAGAAGAGGGACACCAGATGCGGGTCGACCAACGGAGCCAGCCAAAGGCCGGCCAGGAAGCCCAAGACCACGGAGGGCAAGGAGGCCATCACCTCCATCACGGGTTTGACGATTTGGCGATACTCCGGGCGCAGGAACTGCGAAACGTAGACCGCCGCCGTCAACGCGATGGGCAAGGCGAAGAGCAGAGCATAGAAGGTCCCCTTGACCGTACCGTAGAAGAGCGGGACCAAGGAGTACTTCGCTTCAAATTCATCGGAGCCGGAACTCGACTGCCAAGTGTAGGCCGGCTCGGTGGCGCCTTCGTACCAGATCTTTCCGAAGAACGCCCCCCAGGAGGAGTCGGGGTGGTGATCTTCCAATTTCCAGCGGTGCAACTTGCCGTCGACCGTCAGAGCGGTGAAACGGTCGTAGTTGCCCGCGAAGGCGACCTGGGCGACCCGACCGGCGGGAGCCGGGCCTTGCCAGCGCAACGTATCCGTGGTCATGTTGCGCAGCTGCAACTCGCCCCCCGCGCCCACGAGGTAGCACTTGTTCCCTTCGGCGGCAAAGATGCCCACCGCCGGGCCAGGGAGTTTTTCCGGGTCATGGATTTTCCCCCAGCGACGCAGACTGCGGCCATCGGGTTGGGCCTGCGGGTAGATTGACCAGACTTGATGCACGCCGGTTTGCCCGACCAACACGACCGAGACATGGCCGAAGACCAAGCCGGCGGCGCTGATGCGCGCGTCAGCGGCGTCGGCGAACGGACGGAAGACCTGCAGCAACGGCATACCGACCCCGTCGTCGGAATAGGCGCGCACCTCGCCGGTGCCCGTCACGACCAGCAAGGAATCCGCGGTCGAAGGCAGCAGCACCTGCTCCAGATCGGAGAGTTCCGGAGCGACGGCGAACGGGGCGCTGGCCGTCACCCGGGCCTTGCCGCCCAGGCCTTTGCGCTCGGTGATCCGGACGGCGGATAGCTTGGGGCGACCCGCGCTCTCTTGACGCACCACCAACAAACGGGACTGGGCGCCTTTCGCGTTCCAGACGCCGAGACAGGGCAGACCGGGAGAGCCGACCTGCACCGGCTCGAGCGGGGTGACGATGGGCTGCAATGCGCGCTTCCCGCCGGCATCGAACGTCGCGCGGTAACTCACCTTGGCCTCGAGCACGGCGCCATCCGAAAGCCCGAGGAAGACCAACCCGGCCCGCGGGTAACTGCGGACCGCGGTCACGGTCCGACCAACCAGCGCCGGGGACCACTCTTGGACCTTGGCGCCGTCGGAACCACGCTGGAAATGGATGGTGCCATCGGCCAGCACAACATAGGGCAATTCGCCGTATTCGTCTTCACCGAAGGCCACCGCCGAGGCCGGCACGGTCAAGGCCGGCAAAGCCTCCACCCGCGCGCCAACGAACAATGGGAACACTTGCAACACAAGGAACGCCAACATGCCGAACACCGCCAAGACGACCCCGAGTCCGCCGAAGCGAATGAGCCGACCCATCCAGAGGTCGGCCAACAAGGTGATCGGGCTTACCGTGAACCGGGATTCGGCGGCGGGAGTTTCAGTGGGTTTTTTGTCAGAAGTTTCCATCTGGTTACGTTCTTGTGTCTAGGTGCCTAACAAAGGGGAAGGCGGGGAGACCCCGCCTTGGAGGACCCGAGATCGCGCCGCCGTTCTTTTTGATACCGGCCCCAGAGGGCGTGGCGACGGCGGCGCGACTTCGAGACCAAGCTTATTCGGCGCTGTAGTACTTGAGGGAGGCGCGACCTTCGGCGGCGACTTCGGCCGGGAGCGGGAAGTAGCCATCCTTGATCACGATTTCCTGGCCCTGCTTGGAGAGCACGAAGGTCATGAACTCGCTGGTGAGCTTGTCCATATCCTTGGAGGGAGCCTTGTTCACGTAGACGTACAGGTAACGGGCGAGCGGGTAGGTGCCGGAGAGGCAGTTGGCGTAGTTGGCTTCGACGAAGGGCGAGCTGTCGTCGGGCGAGAGGGCCAAGGCCTTCACACCGGAGGTCTTGTAACCGATGCCGGAGTAACCGATGGCGGAGAGGTCAGCGGCCACACCCTGCACGACGGAAGAGGAGCCGGGCTGTTCCTTGATCGAAGACTTGTAGTCGCCGTTCTTGAGGGCGGTTTCCTTGAAGAAGCCGTAGGTACCGGAAGCCGAGTTACGGCCGAAGGCGGAGATGGTCTTGCCGGCGAAAGCACCGGTCATCTTGGCGTCGCCCCAGGTGCTGACATCCTGGCCACCGCGCTTGCGGGTGGAGGAGAAGATGCCGTCGACCTGCGTCAGGGAAAGGCCTTTGACCGGGTTGTCCTTGTGGACGAAGACGGCGAGGGCGTCGATCGCGACGGCGACCTTGGTGGGCTTGTGTCCGAACTTACCGGCGAAGGCGGCGACTTCGGAGGACTTCATCTCGCGGCTCATCGGACCAACCTGAGCGGCGCCGGTAGCCAAGGCGACCGGGGCGGTGCTGGAACCCTTACCTTCGACCTGAACGTTGACGTTAGGATACTTGGCCTTGAAGCCTTCGCTCCAGAAGGTCATCAGGTTGTTGAGCGTGTCGGAGCCAACCGAATTCAGATTGCCGGAGACGCCGGAGGTCACGGTGTAATCCGGGATCTTGGCATCGACTGCAACCACGTCGGCAGCGGCCGAAGCGGCGGTCTGGGCGGATACTGCGGTCGCGGTGAGGGCGAGCAGGGCGAGGGACTTGAGGGTGGTGTTCATAGGTTGAGTGCGAAGGCATCATCCCACACGATTGTTACGGTTTCGTGTCAGGCGGGTGTTTGTTCGGCAATACGCCCCAGGACGTGCCTCGAGCCTAAGGAGCCTTCAAAAACTCCGAAATCAGGGTATTTGACCTGTTTTCGGCCTGTTCCAGCGGTAAACCCTCGGGCAAACCGGGCCGTTTATGTCCAGTTTTGGTCAACCAAGCATTCCGGAGGAGCACCATGCTTTGCGTCAACGGCTTGACCTTGCTGGCGTCGGCGAAAGTCGTGCGCGCATTCCACTTCATCATCGGCGCCAAGCCTTCCCACGTGGCTTGGGCCAGCATGAGATGACCTTCATCTCCCGGATGAATGCCATCCCTTGAGAAAACAAATTTCGCGTCGGTCTTCCGGGCTGTCGCGATGGCCCCGAGCACGTGGGCACGCAGGTCGATGACCTGCCAATTGAAGCGACGCTGCTGCACCAGCCACGCCGAATACGTCGCCATCACTTGATCGTATGCAGCGGCGTCCGCTGGTTTGTCGACGCCGTAGGGCGGTGGCGTCAACAACACGACCTTCGCGCCAGCCTTGAGGCATTCGGCGCGCACGCTCGTCAAGCCATCGCGGTAGGCCTTGAAGCGCGCTTCGTCCAGCGGCTGGAAGATCCCATCGTTGATGCCGTAACCCAAGACCACGAGCGTCGGCTTGTAGGCAGCCAACACGCGACCCAGCCGCTCGCGCAGGACGGGGCGCACGAAACTACCACCGGCATGACCGGGCTCGGACAGGCCGGAGATCGTTTCGCTCGGCATGGCCATATTGACGATCGGAATGCGGGCCAAGCCACGCTGGGCGCGAATGGCCGACTCGACATGAACAACCCAGCGGCCGTCGTACGTGATGCTGTCGCCGAGGAAAAGCACGCGGGGCTCCTCTTGGTCGGCGCGCACGGCGACCAGACCCAACACGCACCAGCTCAGCAACAAACGCAGCATCCCGCCAAACTGACAGGTCGGCCAAGGACGGGAAAGGGCAAAAGGGGGGAGTTATTAACGACCCGACGAAACGCATCTTCACGCTTCTCCCCGAAGGCAAGCTTGGCATTATCCCCTACCCTGAGCTCCGCCATCCACATCAAAGGCGCCCGTACCCACAACCTCAAGGATGTGGAACTGGCCATTCCGCGTCATCAGTTGACGGTGATCACCGGGGTCAGCGGCTCGGGCAAGTCCTCCCTCGCGTTCGATACGCTGCACGCCGAGGGCTCCCGCCAATACCTCGAATCGCTCTCCGCCAAAGCGCGAGGCCTGCTCGAATCGGTTTCCCGGCCGGACGTCGACTTCATCCGCGGGCTTTCCCCCGTCGTCGCCATCGCGCAAAGAACAGGCGGCAACACGAACCCACGTTCGACCGTCGCCACGCTCACGGAAATCGCCGATCATGCTCGACCGCTCTGGATCCTGGCCGGGGAACGCACCTGCCTCAAGGATGGGCACCCTGTCCGCCGACGCTCGCTCGACGACAACCTCCAGTCCCTCGAAGCGCTCCCGGCCGGCACGCGCCTCATGGTGATCGCCCCGGTGGCGAAGGATAAGCCGTCGGTCTTGCTCGAAGCCGCCGCCGACCTCGGCCGCCGCGGCTTCACGCGCCTGCGGGTCGAAGGCATGGTCGTCACCCTGGAAGAAGCCGAGGGCGTGCTCAAGGGGCGCGACCCGCTGACGCTGGAAGTCGTCGTCGACCGCATCGTCGCCGGTCCCGACCAACGCAGCCGCCTGGCCGACTCCTTGGAGTTGGCCTTCCGGGAGGGCCGGCACCGCGCGCTGGTCTTGGCCGAAACCGCGGGCGGCCTTTGGCAAGAACACCCGCTCTCGCTGCATCTCGCCTGCGAACATTGCGGCGAAACCTACGAGTCTCTGAATCCACGGGGGCTTTCGCATAACCACCCGAGCGGCGCCTGCCCGGATTGCGGCGGACTTGGTCGGCAACTCCGGTTTCAAGAAGGGCTAGCCATCCTCGATGAATCGCTCTCCCTGAACGATGGCGTCGTCAAGCCCTGGAAGTGCGGCCCGCGCAAGGTGCTCATCCGCCGCAACGCCATCACGCGGGCGTTGTCCGAGCAGATTCCGTTCGACCTCAAGAAGCCCTGGAAGGACCTCCCCGCCGCCACGCGCTCAATCTTGCTGCACGGCGATCCCAAGCGCACCTACCTGCTCCCACCCGTCAAGGGTCGCAAGCCGGTCGATGTGTTCTGGACCGGGATGTTCGCCGAACTCGAACAAGCCTTCCGCACGACGACCGGGGAATCCCTCCGCCAACGCCTGCTTCACTTCCAGGCGGGCTCAACGTGCAGCGGATGCCAGGGCAAGCGCCTCGCGCCCGCGGCCCTGTCGCTGCGCCTCGCCGGCCTGAACATGGCCGACTTCTTGGCGCTCACGATTCCGGAAGCGCTGGCCTTCACGAAGTCGCTCGCCACCCACCCGGCCGTCATGCCCGCCGAAGAAGCCCGACGCGGGCTCGAACAACGGCTGAACTTCCTCAACGACGCTGGCCTGACGTACCTGACGCTCGACCGCGAGGTCGGCTCGCTCTCCGGCGGCGAAGCTCAACGCGTGCGCCTCGCCACGCAACTGGGGCTCGGACTCGTCGGCGTCACCTACGTCCTGGACGAACCGAGCATCGGGCTCCATCCCTCCGACCACGGACGGCTCATCGGATCGCTCAAAAATCTCCGCGACCTCGGCAATACGCTCGTCGTGGTTGAACACGACCGCGACATGATGCTCGCCGCCGACCACCTGGTCGAGATGGGTCCCGGCGCCGGGGTCCAAGGCGGCCGCGTCATCTTCACGGGAACACCCACCGCCTGCGGCCAACACGCGACCTCCCGCACTGGCGCATACCTTTCGGGACGAGCCACCCTGGCCGGACTCATCAAAAAGAAACCCGTCGGCAAAACCCACCTCGTCATCAAGGGCGCGACGGAGAACAACCTCAAGGACGTGACCGCACGTTTCCCGATCGGCAACCTCACGGCGGTCTGCGGCGTCTCCGGCTCCGGCAAGAGTACCTTGGCCATCGACATCCTGTCGGCGGCGGCGGCCCGCAAAATCAACGGCGCCAAGCTCGTCCCGGGCCGGCACGCGGGCATCGAAGGGCTCGACAAAATCGTCGCCTTCACGTCGGTCGACCAGGAGCCGATCGGCCGCAGCCCGCGTTCGAACCCGGCGACGTTCACCGGCATCATGGATCTGCTGCGCGATCTCTGGTCCGCGCTCCCGCTCGCGAAAGTCCGCGGCTACGGTCCAGGACGCTTCAGTTTCAACGTCCGGGGCGGGCGATGTGAGACCTGCGCGGGCGAAGGCTCGGTGACGCTCGACATGCAGTTCCTCGGCGAGACCTTCGTCGATTGCCCGAGCTGCGCGGGCCGGCGCTTCAACCGCGAGACCCTCGAAGTACGCTTCAAGGGATTGAGCATCGCCGAAGCCCTTCACCTGACCGTCACGGAAGCGGTGGAAATCTTCAAGGCCCAGCCCCGTTTGGCTGAAAAACTACGCACCCTCGAAGAAGTCGGGCTCGGCTACCTCAAACTCGGGCAAGCGGCCAACACCCTCTCCGGCGGCGAAGCCCAGCGCCTCAAGTTGGCCTCCGAACTCTCCCGGCGCGACCATTCCGGCCGCCTCTACGTCCTCGACGAGCCGACGACCGGACTGCACTGGGACGATATCGCCAAACTCCTGAAACTGCTCGAACGACTCCGCGATGCAGGGGCGACCCTCATCGTCATCGAGCACCATGCCGACGTCATCCTCGCCGCCGACTGGGTACTTGAACTGGGACCGGTGGGTGGAGCTAAGGGCGGACAGCTTGTTTACGAAGGCGAGGCCGCCGGCTTGGTGCGTTGCAAGGCATCCCCCACCGGACGGGCCATCCAGCCAGGTTGAAATCAACCACCCGTTGGCGAGGGATTCGTCTGGGCCTGACGATCGAGCACCTCCCGAGTCACTTTTTCCAAAATGTTTTCGGACTGAGTCGGACCACGTTGATTTGTAAACGTCGCCCCGGTGCTCGGTACTGGCGGAGCAATCGCCGGGCCATGCGGTGCCAAGGGCGAAACCAGCTCGGAGGACGGGTCGAAGACAACCCCCTTGAGCCTTCCTTCCACTTCGCCCGACTCCATCTTTAGCTTTTCGAGCACGACTTGCGTCGGTGCGGCTAAGTCCGAGGTAATCAGCAGCTTATTGTTGGACTCGATATTGAGAGATTTGCCCTTACCCACGGGTGTGAACTTCAAAGACCCCGCCAAGACCAAGCTCTGCGCGACCAACTCGCCGCTGGAAGCACGCTCAAAACTCAATTCGTACACCCCTTCACGACGCAAATCGGAACGGCCCTGAGGCGTCCGTACCGAGACCAGCGAACGTGCCTGCAGGGGCGGGCATACGATCGTCACCTTTCCGGCGCCGAGCACAAGATCGACGAGAGAGCCGTCATCGGGAAGCTCACCCGTCTCACGGATGCGCCCGGGCCGAGGCATTTTCACCTGCCGAAACATCGCCAAGCGTAGCTTCGTGCCAGGAGAGACGAGGATCTTAACCCCATTGGAGAAGAACAGTTCGGCGGCTCCATCCGACGGCGTCTCGAGTTCATCATCCTCCCGAACCGCAGCGCCAGCGTTGAGGGACCGGGCGACTTGATCAAAGGTCGACCGCGCCGTGATTGCTCCCTTCACGCCGGCCAATTCCACCTGCCCGCGGATGAGTTCAGCTCGGGCTACGACGACGGACAAAAACAAGCAGAGGATGAATGGTTTCATACCACCCAGCGTCGAAACCGATGGAGATTCGTCCACCGCGATGTAGTGGTGTTTATTACCTAATCGAAACTGAGTGTTAAAACCTAGGCCAGAAACGCTTGCATCAAAGCCGCACAGGCGGACAGCTCCGCCGATTCCGCTTCGGAAAACTCGTAGGGGGACATCTTGCCGATGCCGAGGACGCCGATCACCTTGCCGTCCGGCGTGACCATCGGCACCGCGAGGGCGCCTTGCACGTCGGTCTTGCGCGCATCGGGCTTGGCCACACCACCGAGGTCTTCCTGCAGGTTGCACAGCTGGACGGCTTCCTGGCGTTGGGCGGCGCAACCGGCGATGCCCTTGCCGAAGGGGATGTTGTCGATCTTCGGCAACAACATGGGCAGCACTTGGGGCGGAATCCCTTGATGCGCGATCAGCCTGAGCAGACCCGTCGCGGGATCGGTGCGATGGATCGTGCCGGTGACGCAACCGAAGTTCTGGAGCACCTGGGCGAGGACGGCGTTCCAATCGGGCGACGTCGTCAGGAGGGCGGGAAGGCCTTGCGTGGGATTTGCCATAAGGGGTTAGACCGCGCGGCGGGCCATGCGTTCCTGCAGCCAGACGAGGCCGGTCGCCTCATCGACGAAAACCCCGTCCATTTGGGCCTCAAAGGCCTCGTCGAGCACTTCGGAGAACCAGCCGGCGGGCTTGTAGCCGGACGCGATGAGGTGCCGCCCCAAGAGGATGCGCTTGGGCATCGAGTCCTGGATGTTGAGCTTGGCCGCCATCTCCAGCAGCCACACGCCTTGCGGTGAGGGCTCGTGCCGCCACTCCTGATTGCGGCCCTTGCGATCGGCGGAATCGACGCGCACGAGGCGGTCGATCCGGCCGACCTTGTTGGCGAGGCGGCGGACGGCGCCCTCGCCGGCTTGCGCCTTGTGGAGTTCATGGGGCTGCGCGTGCCAGCGGACGAGCGGCAAGACGGACTCGATCAACTTCACTTCCCGGGTGAGCTGGGCGAGGAAGGCTTCGGCCAACGGCACGCTGGCGGCCTCGTGGCCGTAGGCATGCCAGCGATCATCGGCTTCCTTCTTGGTCGTCGTCGCTTTGCCCAAGTCGTGCAAGAGCACCGCCAAACCGACGATCAGGTCCTCATCATCATTGCCCGTGCGCTCGGCCGCGAAAGCGTCGAGGCACAGCCGCGTATGCGTCCACACGCAGCCTTCGGGATGCCAGACGGGATCCTGGGGCACGTCGACGGTGGCCTGCAGACCGGGATAGAAACGGAGCCAGCCGCAATCCTGGAGGAACTGCAACCCGCGGGAGGGTTGCCGACCGCGCAGGAGGAGCTTCTTCCACTCCTCCAGCAAGCGCTCGGGCGGGAGGCCTTCCTGCGTCAAGCCGCGGCAGAGCTCCACGGTTTCGGGCGCGACCGCGAAGTTGAAGCGCGCCGCGAACTGCATCGCGCGCAGGACGCGCAAGGGGTCTTCGGAAAACTTCGCGGAGACGTGGCGGAAGACTTTCCGCTGCAGGTCGGCCACGCCGCCCCAAGGGTCGATGAGCTCGCCCGTCGCCGGATCCCACAGGATGGCGTTCGCGGTGAAATCGCGTCGTTCCGCCGCGTCCTTCGGCGTCATCGTCGGGTCGGCCTGCACATCGAAATCCGTGTGCTTGGCGCCGGTCCGGTTTTCGCGGCGCGGCACCGAAACGTCGATGGGGTGATCCTTCACCTTCGTCACGCCGAACGCCGCCCCGACGGTCACGATGCCGAAGCGGCGACGCAAGGCGGCCTCCACCTGGCGGGTGCCGAGACCGTAGACTTCGATATCGATTTCGCCGATGGGTAGGCCCAAGAGCGCATCGCGCACGCAGCCCCCCACGAGCAGCGGACGACCGCCGGCGGCGCGCAGCAAGGCGCAGACCTCCGCGACAGGCGCATGCGGTCCCGTCAGGTCGATCAAGTTGGGCTGGGCGGCGGACACGGCCCTACCCTACCGCTCGCGGCGGCGGAGGCGAGCGGTTTTCGGACTCACAGGTTGGTCGTGAAACCTTCCTTGAGCAGCCAAGCCTTCGCCGTCTCGCGGCGATCGCCTTGCAGGACGATCTCGCGGGCCTCGAGCGCGCCGCCGGTGCCGAGGGCGCGCTTCATCTCCTTGAGCAACGCTTCGCGCATGCGATTTTCCTGAGACTCCAACCAGAGTCCCTTGAGGATGGTCACCTCTTTGCCACCACGCCCGGCGCGTTCGTACTGAAGGATGATTTTGCCGAGTTTCGGCTTCGCCTTGGCGGCAGGCGCGAGCGGCTTGGGCGGCGGGCCGGGCGGTAGGCTCGAGGGGTCGAGCTTATCGAACGGGTTCTCGTTCATGCGCCGCGTCCGCAGGTGCCGGCCCCGGGAGCTCCTCCATTCAAATAGACCAAGGCCTTTTCGTAGGAACGACGGCGCAGGTAATGATCCAAGTCGCCAGGCAGGCCGGAATTAGGCTGCGAAACCTCCCCATCGAGCACCTTTAGGGACTCCAAAAGGGCCTCTTTCCCGACCCCGGGAGAAGTCAGCGCCTCCAGGGCTTGGCGGATACGTTGGATGCGGACAGGGTCCATGGTTCCGATGATGAAGGCTTCAGGCCCCCTGGGGCAAGCATCGGGGGTGGTTTTCATAGTGGACAAAAGGCGGGGGGCTTCCCTATACCCAACCCTCCCTCGGATGGATAGCTCAGTTGGTTAGAGCGTCTGCTTTACACGCAGAATGTCGTGGGTTCGAGTCCCTCTCCGTCCACCCTTTCACCCTTACCATCGCCATGACGCTCACCAAGAAGAAGCACACGCTCTCCGCCCTCGTCGAAAACAAGTTCGGCGTCCTGGCTCGCGTGGCCGGGATGCTGTCCGGTCGCGGCTTCAACATCGAGACCTTGAATGTCGGCCCGACGCACGACCCGGCCTACTCCCGCATCACCGCGACCGTCATCGCCGATGACGCCGCCTTGGACCGTTGCGTCAAGGCCCTGGACAAGCTGATCAACGTCATCACCGTCCACGATTTCTCCCGCGAGGAAGTCGACCACGTCGCCCGCGAGCTCATCCTCTGCAAGGTGAAGTGCGACAAGAAGACCCGCACCGAGATCCTCGAAGTCGCCGCCCTCTTCCGCGCCAAGGTCGTCGACGTCGCCCACGATTCCCTCGTCATCGAGTTCACCGGCAACGAGAACAAGATCGGCGCGTTCCTCGACCTCATCAGCCCGTACGGCATCCTCGAGACCGCCCGCACCGGCAACGTCGCCCTGTCCCGCGGCCTCAAGAAACTCTCCAAGTAAACCCTTTTTCCACCAAATACCCATGCCTGCCAAAGTGTACACTGACAAGGATGCCGATCTCGGCTTCCTGAAGAACAAGACCCTCGCCGTCCTCGGTTTCGGCTCCCAGGGCCACTCTCACGCCATGAACCTGCGCGACAGCGGGCTCAACGTGATCGTTGGTCTCTACAAGGGATCGAAGTCGGCGGAAGCCGCGAAGAAAAAGGGTTTCAAGGTCTACGAGACCGCTGAAGCCGTCCGCCGCGCGGACGTCATGCTCGTCGGCATCCCCGACATGAAGCAGGCCGACGTATGGGAAAAGGACATCGCCCCGAACCTCGGCAAGGGCGGCAAGACGGTCCTCTTCATCCACGGCCTCTCGATCCACTACAAGCTGATCAAGCCCCTCAAGAACGTCGACATCGCCATGGTCGCCCCCAAGGGCCCTGGTCACGTCGTCCGCGCCCAGTACGTCGAAGGCAAGGGCGTCCCCGCCCTCATCGCCATCCAACAGGACGTTTCCGGCAAGGCCACCAAGACCGCCCTCGCTTGGGCCAAGGGCATCGGCTCGACCCGCGCCGGCGTCATCAAGACCTCCTTCAAGGAAGAAGCTGAAACCGACCTCTTCGGCGAACAGGCCGTCCTCTGCGGCGGCGCCTCCGAACTCGTCAAGGTCGGCTACGAAACCCTCGTCGAAGCCGGCTACCAGCCGGAGATGGCCTACTTCGAGTGCTTGCACGAGCTGAAGCTGATCGTCGACCTCATGGTCGAGTCCGGCATCTCGGGCATGCGCTTCTCGATCTCCGAAACCGCCAAGTATGGCGACATCACCCGCGGTCCGCGCGTGATCAACAGCGCTTCCCGCAAGGCGATGCGCGAGATCCTCAAGGAAATCCAGTCGGGCAAATTCACCGCCCAGTGGGTCAAGGAATACAAGACCGGCCTGAAGAACTACAACAAGCTCCTCAAGCAGGGCGAGAACCACCCGATCGAAAAGACCGGCCAGCGTCTCCGCTCGCTGATGCCTTGGGTGCAGAAGCGCAACATCAAGGGCGCGCAGGCCGAGTACACGACGAAGTAAGCGTCGGTCACTCCGCCAAGCAAAAGGGCCAGCGCAAGCTGGCCCTTCTTCTTTGGTGCGGTCCGCCCGCCTTACATGATGATCACCGGCGCAGGCTGGGCGGCAGGCGCACCCGTTTCAGCCGGCTGAGCGACGGGAGCGGCCGGAGCGGGGTTGTTGACGGCGGCCATCTCGGCGCGGAGGGCGTTCATGGCCCGATCGCGGAGGGCGATGGCCCGCTGCCCCAGGGCTTCGCGGTCAGCCGGAGTGGCGTTGCGCATGGCTTCGCCGAGTTCACGGGCTTCGGCCATGATGGCTTGGCCTTCGGGCTTCATCATGCCGGCGAACATCGCGCGCTGTAGTTTGGCTTGGTCGCCACCGGCGATTTCTTCGACCATCTTCTTGGTTTCTTCACCGAAGGCCTTGGCGCGGGCCTTGAATTCTTCCTTCGCGATGTCCTCGTCGGACTTCTCCACGGCGACCGGGGCTTCGATCGGACGAGCGGGACGGGGCTTCGCGACCGGCGCGACCTGCTCGGGTACCGTGGGCTTAGGTGCTTCGACGGCCACCGGAGCCGGAGTCGGGAAAGCGTAGCGGGCGATCAAGAAGCCACCCCCGAGACCGAGGGCGAGGAGGAGGACGAGCGTGGTTTTGGACATGGCGGGAAATTAGACTCCGTCCGGAACATTGCCACCGAGAATTGACGATTATTTGTGCGATATCGGGCGTGAAGCCCATCTTTCGACCCGCCCTCCCCCTCCAAACATGCCCGGATGGTCACCGTACCGCAGGGAAAGAGACCGGCCCGACTACTTCCCGGCGCGTTCGGCGGTGAGCTTGTTCAGCAGCTCGGTGCGCTCATTGAGCAAGCGCACGACGGCATCGCGTTCGGCGATAAGCTTCCGCAGGTTCTCGTTCTGGGCGCGGATGGCGTCGTTCTGCTCCGTCACCATGGCGTTCTGCCGACGGATGGATTCGTTTTGCTGGGCGACGGCGGCGCGGAGCGGCGCAAGGCCGGCGGCATCCTGGCGGGCCGCAACCAGCGCGGCGGCGGCGACGGCCAGTTCCTTGCGCACGGCTTCTTCGGCGCGCTTGAGTTCCGCAACGCGACCATCGAGTCGGCGGATTTCCGCGGCGTAGGTCTCGCCGAGGCGACGGGCTTCTGCCGATTGCTCACGCAGGTCGCGTTCGGCTAGGCGCGCGGACAGGAGCTCGGCCCGGAGCTCGGCTTCGCGGACCCACTGCGTTGCGCAGAAGGCCGCGAGCGCGACGCAGAGGGCGGACAGGACCAAGGGCCAACGGAAACTCATCGGGCGGCGCTCTTGACGGTGAAGGCGACCTTCTGGACGCCGGCGCTGCGGACGAAATCAAGGACGTCGATCATGCGGCCGTGCGGGGTGTCGGCGTCGCCGGCGATATAGACCGCCACGCCGGCGTTGGCCTTGACGCGGGTGAGCAACGTCTGGCGGAGGTCGGGCAAGGTGGCGGCCTGGCGGTCGACGAACACCTGGCCGGCGCGGTCGACGGAAATCGTGACGGCGTCGGGCTTGAGCTCCGACTGGCCGGTCGCGGCGCCTTCGAGGTTCACCGGCATGCAGTGGTTCTTATGCAACGTCACGCTGACGAGCATGAACGACGCCAGCAGGAAGAACATGATGTCGATCAGCGGGATGATCTCCAACCGGGCCCGCCGGTGCGGGAGGGGCGAGGCGATCTTCATGGGGCGCGTCCTTTCTGGAGGGCGACCTGCAAGGCGGTCGCGGCGGCTTCGAGGTCCGCCTGCAGCCTGCTCAGGCGACTCGACAGCAGGTTCAGGGGCAAGAGGGTCACGATGGCGATGCCCAGACCAGCCGCGGTCGCGATGAGCGCCTCGCCGATGCCGCCGGTGACCTTCGTCACCGCGAGCTCATCGGACCCGATGGAATTGAAGGAACCCATGATACCCGTCACGGTGCCCAGCAGTCCGAGCAAGGGCGCCAACGTGACCAAGGTGTCCAGCACGCCGATGAAGCGGGCGGCCTCGCGGAGTTCCGCCGCGGCGGCGACTTGGACCGCCCCTTCAAAGGAACCCGTGCGGTGGGCAAGCCCCGCGCGGAGCACGCGGGCGACGGGATCCTGGGATTTCGCGACGGCCTCTTCGGCGGCGACCATGTCACCACGCTCGGCCGCGGCCAAGGCGGCGGCGACCGCCGTCGCATCACGACGGGCGCTGATGCGGAGCCACCAAACGAGCCGCTCCCCGACGACGGCGATGGCCACCAGGGCGGCGATCAGCAAGGGGTACATGATCGGGCCGCCTTTGAGGAAGAGGTCGACCGCGGCGTTGGCGAGAGGGAGGGACATGGCGGTGGTATTTATTGAAGTTCGAAGACGAAGGGAACGAGGTAACGGCGCGGGGCACCCGGCGCCCAAGACCAATGGAGGCGAACCCAGTCGGCGGCATGCTGATCGAGGCCGGCTTGGCCGCTGGACTCACGCACGGCGACGGATTGCACGGCCCCGGAGGCGGCGACGTCGACCAACACGAGCAACCGCCCCTGGATACCCTGTTGACGGGCCCACCGCGGGTAAGGCGGCTCGGGAAATTCGCCAGCGAGGGAGGGCACAAAACGTTCGACGGCGGGAGCGGCGGCGTTTACCGGGGGCGCCGCCGCGCGCGGGGCGGCGGGGGCGCGGACTGCGGCCACCGGCAGGAGCGCCGGCATGGTCGTCACCGGTAGCGCGGACACCGGCTCGATAGCCGGAACCACGGCCACCGGGACGGCGATGGCGGTAGGCGCCGCCGCCGCAATGGTCGGCTTCGTCTCGACCGGCGGTTGGGCCGGCGGGGTGAAATACTGCACAGGTGCCCCGGGGCCGTGATCGTGGTGATCATCGGCGGGCACCTGCACCGGTCCAGCCAGCGCCCCGAGCACGCAGACCGCCAGCGTCGCCGTGCCCAGCGCAGCGGACCAAGCGTAGACCCTTTCGTGGGGAGTGCTGGGAAGGTCGGTCGACAAAGGTCAGAAGCTCAACTTCAAGCCTGCTTCTAGGCCGCGGCCTGGCAAGGGCAAGGCATCCTTGATGAAGGAGGCAGCGTTGCGGGCCTCGACGTCGAAGAGGTTCGTGAGGCGCAAGGAGAAGCGGGCCGTGGTCGCGCAGCCCAGGACGAAGTCGCGGGAAAACGCCGCGCCAACCAGCGTGTAGCCGGCCGTCGGGGTCTCGCCGACGGCAAGGTGGTTCTGCGCCAGGTGATACGTGGCATCGATTCGCCAACTCCATCCGGACTGCAACCCGTGGAGGGCGGTGCCGAAGCGGCCGGGAGAGATGCGGGGCAAAGCTTCGGAGGTGTCGCGATTCGAAGCGCGGACCGTGTCGCCGAAGAACTCGAGCGCCAGCTTGGCGGCAGCCGTGTCCTGCAACTGGATGTTCAACCGGGCCTCGGCCCCGAAGAAGTCGGCGGGGATGGAGGTGAAATCATAGCGGGCCAATTCGTCGGCACCACCGAGGGCAAAATTAGGCCCGGGGATGGGCAGGCCGCTCAGATCGGGTCCAAACCCATTTTCCTGCAGGCTGATGAAGGAGGCGAAGCGGTTATAGTATACGGACACGCTCCCCGAGACGGCGCCGCGGGTCTTGGCCAGTTCCAGTTCCATCCCCCACCCTTGTTCCTTGCCCAAGGTGCGGTCGCCCACCTCATAAGATTCGGTGCCGACGTGCGGCCCATCGGCGAAGAGTTCCTGGAAATTGGGGGCGCGCTCCGTGCGCGTGAGGCTCAAGGTGGTCGCCCACCGGGCGTCGAGGTCCTTGATCCAAGCCAAGGCGAAGCTCGCTGGCGTGAACGCGGCGGAAGCCGCGGCGGGATTGCTCGCGAGCCCTTCGTGCGTCCAGGCCGCGGCGGAAACCTTGGCGGACTCCAGCCGGAAGCCGAAGCGGAGACGGCTGTCGGTCGCGAGGGACTGGATGAACGAGCCGAAGGCGGCATCGTTCGCGTTGCGCGTGGTCGGGAGGAAGGCCTCATCGCCGGTCACCGCAAAATCGAAACGGCCGGACTGGACGCCCACGACTCCCTCGAGCGAACCGATCTTGGTCAGTTCGAAGTCCACGCGCGCGTCCCAACCTTGGTTGGTGAAGGTGCTACCAGCGGCGGCCCCATCGAACTCGGTGTGCTCGTAGTCGGAAACCCCGAGCTTGTAGCTGACGGACTTGAGCGCCGCGGCGGGGGCATTCGCCTGCCCGGCGAGATCCCAGCGGCGTTGGCGGAGGCCGATTTCGATGCCCGGCTCGGTGACGCCGTACGTCGAATTCAGGCCCGAGAAGGACAGCCCGAGGTAGCCGGACGGTCCGACGCGCGATACGCCGAAGCCCGCGCCACGGCTCTCGCTGGCCGTGTCCGCGATCCGGCCGATCGGCGTGGAGAGATTCTCCGTTGTCTTCGTGAAACCATCGAGGTGGAAGGCGAAATCGCCCGCACTGCCCTCGGCCAGAAAGGCCGACGAGCGCAGGGCATCGGCCGAGCCGGCCCGGCCGGAGAGCCCGAAGGCCCGCGGGAGACGTTCGACCGGTATCCGATTATCGACCACATTGACGACCCCGCCCAGGATACTCGAACTGTACAACAAGGCGGCCGGGCCGCGGAAGACTTGGACCTCCCGGATGGCTAGCGGGTCGATGCCCACCGCGTGGTCCGGGCTGGCGCCGGATGCATCCAACGTGCCGGTGCCGTTCTGCGCGATCTTGAGGCGATCGCCGTCCAAGCCGCGGATGATCGGCCGCCCGGCATTCGGGCCGAAGTAGCTCGTGGCCACCCCGGGAATATCCGCCAGCACTTCACCGAGCGTGGCGACGGGCTGCGCCTCCAAGGCGGCGGCGTTCAGCTGCAGAGCCGGGGCGGCGGGGGCGGTCACCCCACCGATGGTCGCCCCTTTGACGACCACGGGATTCATCTTCTGCGGTGCCGGGTCTTGGGCGAAAGCGGTTAGGCTGGTGGCGGCTAGGAGAAAGGCGGTGCGGAGGG